>Ga0302326_10001373_pt1 | contig 62081 bp, 49 predicted proteins | sample Palsa_T0_3_FD_202264 | JGI IMG/M metagenome (GOLD analysis project Ga0302326, IMG submission 202264) | Peat permafrost microbial communities from Stordalen Mire near Abisko, Sweden - Palsa_T0_3 | ecosystem: Environmental > Terrestrial > Soil > Palsa > Peat permafrost | place: Sweden: Abisko...
AGCCCGGTGTTGGTGACGCCACCGCCGCCGTTCATGTTGAGCGGGTCGCCGGACACGTTCGCATCGATGGTACCGCCCGTGCTGTTGACGATGCTCAGCCCATTGCTGCCGATGACGCCGTTGCCCTGAATGGTATTGCCCGAATTGGTCAGGGTCACACCGCCAGTGCTTTGCTGGATGTAGGCATTGCCCCCGCCGCTGATCGTCGTGGACAGCGTGATGGTCCCGCCCCCACTCAGCGTCGTGTTGCCGCCAAAGCTGAGATATCCATTGTTCCCGGCGCCGCCGTTGACTTGGATCGCACCGTTGTTGGTGATAGTGGGTCCGTTGACCGTCAGGGCCACGCCATTGTCCATCGCCAGGGTGTTGCCTTTGGCAAGGCTCAGGTCATTGATCCCGGCGTTAATGTTCAGGGTAACAGTCGAGACGCCATCGAGGATGTCGACGTTATAGGTGGACCCGCCAGGGGTGCCGTTGTTGGGCACCACGCCGGCAGACCAGTCAGCCGCATCGTTCCATAGTCCGGACGCTCCCGCAGACCAGGTGTCGGTAGTCTGAGCGTGAGCAGCCGGCAAGTTTGCCAACAGCGCCACGACGGCCGCGGACAGTGCAGTGCGCGAGTAAAGCGCCAATTGCCGTTGTGGTTTCATGGTGAACCCTTGTTCTCTATTCATTGTGTTCCCCTGAGGCGAATTCATCGCTCAAATTTTGTGTAAGTGGATACCACGGAACGACCGCGGTCCATTTCTTTGCTTATACTATAATACCCAGGCATCAAATGGCCGAAAAATAAATCCGAAGATTTTCCAGGACGAATGATTCTGGTCGGCCAGCCGATAAAGAAACGATGAGATGTCGCCGCAGATCCTGGCACAGCAGCGAGCATTATTCGTCAAACATTTGATTTACAAGCTGCGTCCTGATGCGCTGTCTCGTGTCCTACAAATTCCAAAGTGCTTCCACAATGCCGCCACCTTAGTCTGTAGGATTATCCGTATTATGTAATATAGCGCTCGCGGTGCAGGCGATGGATCGCGAAACGAACCCACGAAAACACGGCGATTGCTGCTACTTTGACGCAAGCCTCATACTTCCCGCATATGCTGCGGGATTCTAAGGGCGAAAATGCCGAATACTCGATCGACACGGCCGCAGTGCGTGTTTGCGATGATGATGCTGAGCTGCAGTTGCATGGTGTTGGATGCTGCTTTCGCGGCTGATGAGCCCAATGGCGGCGGCAATGCGCCCGACGGCGGCGCGGCTCCGGTTTTCTATTTCGATGTACGCGAATACCGTGTGCTCGGCAACACGGTGCTGCCGGAACACGATATCGAAGCCGCGCTGCATCCGCTGCTTGGTGAGCACAAGAATCTTGCCGACGTGGAAACTGCGCGCGCCGCTCTTGAGAAAACCTATCACGATCGAGGCTTCGGCACGGTATTCGTGGACATCCCCGAGCAGGATGTCTCCGATCACATCGTAAGACTCAAGGTCACAGAGTCCCGGCTTCACGAAGTACATGTCCTCGGCGCGCGCCATTATTCGGAGCGGAGAATATTGGCGGCGCTGCCTGCTGCCACGGTTGGCGCGGTGCCTGATTTAGTGGCATTACATGAACAATTAACCAAGCTGAACCAGCGATCGGCTGATCTATCGGTGTTGCCTGTTCTGAGCGCCGGCGCTGAGCCCGGAACGGTCGACCTGTCCTTGAAAGTGGATGACCACCTGCCGTTCCATGGCAGCGTGCAATTCGACAACCAATACACGCCCAATACCGAGCCTCTGCGTGCCACGGTGGCGCTCAGCTACGGCAATCTGTTCCAGGAGTTCGATAGCTTGTCGGCCGAGTACCAGGTCGCCCCGCAGAAAATAAGCGAGGTCAATGTAATCGCCGCCAATTATGCCTGGGCGACATTCTCCAATGGCCTGCGTCCGTCGCTCTCCTTCATTGACTCCAATAGCAATGTGCCGGCGGCCGGTACTGACGGTGTGCTTGGTATAGGACAGATATATGGCAGCCGGTTGGCGTACTTCCTTAACGGATCACAGACCCAGTCGATCACCTTAGGCGCCGATTACAAGCATTTTCGCGAGACGATCGGACCGTCCGGCGGCCAGCCGCAGGAAACTCCGATTTCCTACGTCAATTTGTCTCTCAGCTATTCGGGATCCTGGGCTTCAGATCGACAACAGCTGTCGGTGTTGTCAGCCTCCAATTTTGGGCCGCGAGATCCTCCAAACAGCGCGGCGGGTGCCACCGGCAGGCAATCCCAGGGAGAGTCCAGCTATTTTTATCAGCGTCTGGAGGCTTCTGTTTCTGAGCATTTGCCAGGGGACTTTCAAGTGATCCTGCGTGGGGCGGGACAATTCACCGTGGACCCACTGGTTACCAACGAGGATTTCTCGATTTCCGGAGCAGATGGGGTGCGCGGATATTTGGAGGCGGAGGCGCTCGCCGATAAGGGACTGAAGGGCAGCGTTCAACTACAAACGCCGGCTGCAAAACTGAAGTCCCTGCAGTTGGGCGATGGCTTTATATTCTACGATGCGGGCAGGGCCAGCATTGTTGATCCGTTGGCTGGTGAGCCGGCGCTCACCGAGCTGAGCAGCTGGGGCATTGGGCTTCACTTGCTGCCGGGGTACTGGATCAACGGGTCATTTACCTGGGCGGACCCGCTGCGCTCGACGCCTTACACGCGGCGTGGCGATTCGCGAATCCTGTTTTTGCTGCGCGGAACGTTCTAGCCCACCCGCTCCTCCGTCGTCGCGTCAATCGTTGGCAAAGACGCTTTATTGGTTTTGGCTGGGTAATGCCGCTGCGCTACACTCTTTGATGACGCACAATCCCTAGGAGGGCAGCTTCCTCATCACCTAAGCGCGGCGTGCCGGAATCCTTTGATGGCCAAGGTTCCAATGATCAGGTAGAAAGCCAGCACAAGGGCCTGTGCAAGAATAAACGGCAATTCGGATCCAGTAGGCGCCAACGCGTGCAGCGGGGGAATCTTCAAGAAGGCCTGCACCACCAGCACGAAGGAGTTGAAATAGAGTGCGGCCCCGAGCCAATTCCGATCAGGCTCAAGAGCACGTGGATGGCGGTGAAAGTGGTCATCGGCATTGCTGCGCCTCCCTCCTCAAAACAATCTAGGTGATTGCACTGTAGCTTCGGTTTGCCACATTGGTGTATGTTTTCGCCAAGCGATGCGCCAGCCTTGCGTTGTCCGGACCAGCTTATCCTGGTAACGGAGGCCCCTGACAACCAGGCTAGTGTCGCGGATCACGTGGGCGATCGCGAATGTATTGGCCTCGGCGCCCTCTCCGGTGACATCAACGATGAGATTCGCGATGCTGTGAGTTGAAGATGTGAATCGGCTGCAGGCTGCATACACATCTTCGGCGACCGCAGCGCCGCCAACTATGGTCTTCTGTTCCGGCGTCATCCAGTGATAACTCGCCTCTGCGTCCGCGCTGAAGCAGTTGATCAATGCATTGCGATCCTTTGCATCTACAGCAAAAAAATAGCGCTCGATGATTTCACGCACGTTGATTTTGTCTTCGAGCTGTGCGGAGGTATTCATCGGGCACAACATGTCTTGGAAGCGATTAGTCGCTCACAATCTTCCAGCCGCTGGCATTCGCAGTTGAAACTAGCATCGAGAATGGATCGCATTTGACTGAGGCGCGTAGTTAGCGCATCGAGCTCTGCGATCTTGCGTTTGGCCATTGCGCGCCATCGCAACGCAGGTTTGGTACCAACGGGGAAGCCATTCAGAAACGTTCGCGTCTCGCTGACCGAAAAACCAGCATCGCGAGCCAGCAGAATGATCCGAATCCGGCCAAGAGCACTTGGCTCGTATTGCCGACGGTTGGACGCGCGTGCCGGCGACGGCAGCAGCCCCGCCTTCTCGTAGTAGCGCAGTGCGGACGTTGCCACGCCTGCTCGGCGTGCCAGTTCGCCAATCATGAGGCCTGCCATGTTCACTCCTCAACCCGGGTCTTGGTGAAAAAACGCCTTGACTTGAAGTGGACTTCAACTTGTAGGGTGCGCCAAGAATAGCTCGATCGGATTCTCAGTCACAACCGGAGTAGCGCATGGATATCAAGATCGGCTGGTGTCTAATGGGTCTTATCAGCCTGACGGTGTGCGGCGCAGGCCGCGCGGACAGTATGCTGCCCATGCGCGCGATCGTCGAGGCAGCCATCTCGGATCCGCGCAGACCCGATGATCAGGTCAAGCTCGACGCGACTCGCAAACCCGCTATTTCGGTGCTGTTTTCCCAGGCGAAACCGGGCGACCGCATTGCGGACGTAATGTCCGGTAACGGCTACTTTACGCGAATACTGAGCCAGGTGGTGGGGCCGGCCGGCCATGTTTACGCGTACATTTCAACCGAGCAGATCGCCCATTGTTCCCCTCGAGAAATCGCTGGCACGCAGGCAATTGCCCGCGACTCCAGCTATAGAAACGTAACTTTGCTCACCGGCTCGCTTACTGACTTTCGCCTGCCGAAAGACCTCGATCTGGTATGGATGTCGCAGAGCTATCACGATCTACACGACTCGTTTCTCGGGCCGGCCAATGTTGCGGTACTCAACAGGGCCATCTTCGACGCTTTGAAGCCCGGAGGGGTTTTTCTTGTCATTGACCATGTTGCCGAAGCCGGCTCTGGATTACGGGATACGGAGACCCTGCATCGAATCGATCCGGTCCGCATGCAGAGCGAGATCGAAGCGGCTGGGTTCGTATTCGAATCCGAAAGCACTGCACTTCGCAATGCCGACGATGATCACAAGCTGGCTATTTTCGATCCGAGTATTCGCGGTAATACGGATCAGGTGCTGTTCCGATTCCGCAGGCCGCAATGAGGTGACAATCCTGGCTGCCACGGTTCGCGTAGCCTGCAGCCGGAATCGCCTCGCTTGAACGTTTCACATAACAAACCGATTTCATGACAGGTGCGTTTCGCGGAAAGGTGTTTTATGCTGCATGTTCGGGAAAAAGCTGGTACGGAAAACCACAAAAAATTGAGGGAACGCCATGTCATCATTACCCAAGAACCCCGCCGCCCAATTCGCCGGCACCCTGCTGGCGGCTTCGTTGATCGCTCCCGGTATGGTGCGCGCCCAGACTCAGACCGCGCTGTATAATTTTGCGCCCAACGCGACCGACGAGTACCTGAAAGGCGCGGGGCCACAGGATGAGGTGATCGAAGCGCCGGACGGCAGCTTTTACACCACCACGCAGCAGGGCGGCGATAGCTCCGCCTGCCCCATCAGTAGCTATCCGCATGGCTGCGGCACCGTAGTGCGCCTCAAGGGGACTATCCTAAAAGTAATTGCCAGTTTTCCGGCACCGGTCACCGGTGGCGTCGACGGCTATTCCCCGGTCGGCGGGTTGGTGCAGGGACCGGATGGCGCTCTCTATGGCACGACCAGCGGCGGGCCGGCGCCAAACAATTTCGGCACGGTTTTCAAGCTTGTCGAACAACCTAATGGCAGCTGGAATCAGACAACCTTGCACGTCTTCACCGGCGGTAATGAATGCGTGGCTCCGATCGACGGCGCGATACCTGTAGGACGCCTGACCTTCGGCCCAGACGGCCTGCTCTACGGCACCACAGAAACTGGGGGTTGCGTGGTTGAAAGCGGCGACAACCCGTATAACAACCAGGGCACGATTTTCCGGCTCGCCATGGACGGAACCGCGTACCAGGTGTTGTGGCTGTTCAATGGGTATTATGACACCGCGGACGGGGCAGTACCGCAAGCCGGGCTTACCCTGGGGCCTGGCGGCCTATTTTTTGGAACCACACATTACGGCGGCCTTGCTGATACCGGCACCGTATTCAAGTTCGACCCGGTGGGGCTGGGGCTGACAGTGATCCATTCCTTTAGCGGGCTGAGCCCGGACGGCGGAGTTCCGCTCGGGGCGCTGACCGTGGGCAGCGACGGTCTGCTGTGGAGCACCACTTTTGCCGGCACGAATGGCGGTGACCCTACCTATTATGGGACCGTTTTCAAGATCAGTCCGACCTCGCCCTATGCCATGACCTCTTACGGTTTCGCAGGCCTGGACAATGAGGAGTACAGCATGCCCAAGGCCGGGGTGATCCAGGCCAGCGACGGCAATTATTACGGCACCACCGGTAGCGGCAGCTTCTATAGCATTACGCAGTCCGGGGTATTCAGCGAGCTCGGCGCCTATCCCACCACTCTCGCCACCACCAGCCCGATCGCTATTCCTCTGCAAGGCAGCTCGGGCGACATCTATACCACCACCTCGGATGGTGGACCGACCAGCTTTGGCAATAGCGATATCGGCGGCATTTATGCTTATAGCGCCAGCCTGGCCAAGCCAAAACCGGTAGTAAGCTGGTTCTTGCCGACGAATGCCCCGGTGGGGGCCAGCGTGGTCATCGCCGGCGCTAATTTTGTCAAGACAAGCAAGGTGATTTTCAAGGGCACCACCAGCAGCGCCGCGTTCACCGTGAACGCCAGCGGTTTTATTACCGCCGTCGTGCCGGCCGGCGCCGTCACCGGCCCGGTCAAAATCACCACACCCGCGGGGCGCGTCACCAGCCGTGTGATTTTGACCGTGCCTTGAGCACGCTCGCCGTGCGGATGGCGACCGAGGCGCGACGCTAGCCGAGCGCGAGTCGACTCATGGTGGCAGCGGGATCAAACTCGGCGGCCTGGGCAGGGTGAGTATTGGTGTTGATCAGCAGCTCGAATTCCTTCGCCGGCAGTGCCGCGCTGAAATGAAACCCTTGGTACTGATCGCAGCCCATCTGCTGCAGCAGCGCGAGCTGCTCTGGCGTTTCAACGCCCTCGGCGACCACTTTCAGATTTAGACTGTGAGCCAGCGAGATCATGGCGCGCACGATGGAGGCATCCTCCGGACGGCTGGTCATCTCTTTCACAAAGATGCGGTCTATCTTGAGCTTGTCGATCGGGAAGCGCCGCAGGTAGCTCATGCTGGAATACCCGGTTCCGAAATCATCCACCGATACCAGCACGCCCAAACGGCTTAAGCTCTCCAGTATGTAGATCGATTCCTCCGCATTACTCATCACGGCGGTCTCAGTCAGTTCCACCTCGAGAAACCGCGGCTCGAGATCTGCAGCTACCAGGGCACCGCGAACCATTTCGAGAAGAGTTCCCAATCGAAATTGCGAAGGCGAGAGATTCACCGCGACGCGCAGCGGACGGTCTACATGCCGCTGCCAGAGTTTTGCCTGCCGGCAGGCTTCCCCTAGCACCCACTCGCCAATGGAGTCGAGTAATCCACACTCCTCGGCAATGGGAATGAATTCCACCGGCAGCAGCAGCCCGCGCTGCGGATGTCGCCAGCGGATCAGGGCTTCCGCGCTATGCACCCGGCCGGAAGCCGTGTCGACTTTAGGTTGATAGTGCAATTCAAATTGCCCGGCAGCGAGTGCCGCGTGCAATTCACTCTCTAATTTGACCCGATCGCGCGTGGTGGTGCTCGTTGCAGTGGAAAAGCACTGATAGGTGCCGTGCCCGCTCAGCTTGGCGCTGTACATGGCCGCATCGGCGTGCGCGAGCAGGATCTCGACGGTGGTCCCGTCGCTGGGATAAAAGGCGATGCCGATGCTCGCGGAAGTTCGCACATCGACTCCCTCTAAATGAATCGGCGGTTTCAAGGCCTCTATCGCCCGGTTGGCGATCGCGGAAACCTGCTCGCGGGTCTGGATCGAGGCCATCACGATCACGAATTCATCGCCCCCTAGGCGCACAAGTGTGTCCATGCTGCGCATGACGCCCTTCAGGCGCTGGGTGACCGCTTTCAGCAGCTCATCGCCTGCGCGGTGCCCCAAGGAATCGTTGATCACCTTGAAGCGATCGAGATCGAGAAGAAGTACGGCAAATTCGTGTTGTTCGCGGCCGGCGTGAGCGATCGCCTGTTCGATCCGGTCGTGCAGGATTACCCGATTGGGCAGGCCCGTGAGCGCATCGTGGGTCGCGAGCTGCTGCAATTGATGGTTCGCCGCCTCCAGTCCCTTGGTGCGCGCCGCAATGACGTGCTCCAGATCCTCCACATGGCGCCGGAGCATCCGTTCATTGTGCCATTTGCGGCACAAGGAACTTGCCGCCTGCTGCACCTCGATCGATTCGAACGGCTTTTTCAGCACCAGGAGCTTGTCGGAAGGACCGAGGCGGGAGCGCAGTTCCGACCACCCGTACTCCGTGTAGGCCGAACAGATGACAACTTGCACGTCCGGATCGACTTTCCATAGCTGTTCGATCGTCTTTAAGCCATCCCAGCCCGGCGGCATGCGCATGTCAATGAAGGCGACGGCAAAGGGGCGGCCCTCGACTCGTGCTTGTCGAGCGAGTTCCACGCCCGCTTCACCCTGAAGCGCACTATAGAGCTCATACTCAGAGTCCTCGTTCTGCGCGGGCACTTCCCCCAGCAATAGCGCCTCCTCCGCGGCAAGCGCTGTGTCCGCCTGGGTGTCTCGGCTCAGAATCTTCTTGAAGTCCTCGTGAATGGCCGGGTTGTCATCGATCGTGAGCACCCGAAGAATCATAGGTCCACCGGAGGAGGTCATAGAGAGTCCTTCGCGGGAGTGATGGGTAGTTCGAGCCTGAAGGTGGCTCCGCATCCCGGGCCATCGCTGGCGGCCCGCAGTGAGCCTTTGAGCTCTTGCGCGGCGAGCGCCGCGCTGTGCAGTCCAAACCCGTGGCCGCCGGGGCGAGTGGTGAACCCGTGCCGAAAGATTCGCGGCAAATTCTCGCTTGGGATTCCCACGCCGTTGTCGACCACCTCGATTGCGGCTCCGAGTGCACAGCGTGTGACTCGAATTGTGATGCGTTTGTCGCTGCGTCCCGAGTCGTCGCAGGCATATTTGGCGTTGCGGATGAGATTCACCAGAATCTGCAGCACCCGGTGTTTATCTACTGTTACGGCGGGCACCTCCTCAAATTCGCACGCCAGCGTAACCCCATGACGGGAGAAGGCTTCCGAATTTAGCTGCACGCTGTCGTTTACCAAATCCGCGACCGCCACGCTCTCCACGACACCTCCGAGGGTCGCATAGCTCTGCTGCATCCTGACAATGTCCTTGATGTGCTCGACACTCTTAACCAGCGATGCCAATTCCTTAAGTGCAGCCTCGCGATCGGCCAGCAGCTGGGAGGAGAGCTGTTCAAGGTAACTAGGCAGTCGTTTCCCCCGCTCGTCATTCGCAATGAAGGATCCGAGTTGCTCGCCTTGCTCTTTGAGCATCGCGGCGACTCGGGCGAGTCCGGAGGCCTTGGACGCCTGGATCCGCTCATCGAGCAAGTTCGCGGACACGTTGACGCTGTTCAAGACGTTGCCGACGTTGTGGAGCACACTGCTGGCAACTTCAGCCATTCCCGCCTGACGGGAGGCTCGTACCAAAGCTTCATGAGCCTCCTGCAGCTCGGCCTGCGCCCTCAAGAGCCGCGCGCGCATGAGCTGGAACCAAGCCGCGGCCGCGGCCAGCAATAGTGCTGCAACCACACCTCCTAACAGCAGAGTGCGCAAGCGCAGTGCAGCGTCCGAGGAGGTGTGCAGGATCGTCGCCGCGAGATTGATTATCTGCGTCTGCAAAGACTTGGTGTTTTCCACCGCGAACTCGTGCGCGCGCTCCGCCGCGGCATAATACTCGCGGCCTTCGGGCGAGAACGTGGTTTCCGCGGTAAGGGAATTCATGTAGGGCTTGCCCGTGAAAGAGACTACGGGATCGATGACGTGACGGTATTGGTGCCATTGCTGAAGCGCCCGCGCGAGCTGTTGGGAGTCGTTTCCGGAGTCAGATAACTGCCCAAAATCCTTATCGAAACGACTGACCGTGTTCTTCAGATCCGCAAGCGCTTGGCCGGAATCGGCACGAGTCTCGAGACGGTCGCACAACGCACTTAGCAGGCCAGATATCTCCTCCGGGTAGCTTTCCAGGGCGCTCGCGGCTTGCAGTGCGTTGACACTCGAGCGAATGTGCGTGACGAGCCGGTAGCCAGAGAGAAGCACCAAGCCCATCGCGACTGTTAACGCCAGGCCGATGGCGGCAGTGACCAGGTGGCCGCGACGCTCGCGCATTGAGCGATTCTGTTGGAGCTTGTCCGGCTTACTTTGAGCGGCCCGGGGCGCGCCCTGTCTGGATCGCGGAGCGCTCTCCACGACCTGCTCCAGGACCGGGATGGCAGGGGGAGCGCCTGAAGCCGGCGCGGAGATAGGGCTTGGCGCGGCGGTCTCCCGCCGCAACGGTTCAGCGCTCACCGCTTGCTCCTGCTTTTTCGTAACGCCATGGTCCGCACCGACCGCAAGATCCATAAGGCCGCGATTTGCATGCGCCATGTTATGTTCCGATCGCTATTTGGACTGCGAACCCTGATCAGGTTTCTTGAAACGATCTGTGACGCAGATCCCATTCCGCTTCCCGGCTGCGTGGGCAAGCATCAGTCGCGTTGTGCAACTGAATCGTTACCGCACATCGAGCGCACGCTCAGGTTTCGCTCGTGAGAGTTTCCCTACTTGCAAACGTGGATATAGACTCCCTCCGGCGGCGACCTGTCGTATCGGGGGCAACGATGCAGCGATTCCGAGTCACTCACATCGTCCTGGGGTTGCTATGCCTCATGTATTTCATCACCTACCTGGATCGCGTCAACGTCAGCACCGCCGCTGTCGGATTCGCAAAGGATTTCAATTTCAATAAGACCGAAATCGGCCTGGTGTTTTCCGCGTTTGCCTACCCTTATCTGATTTTTCAAATCATCGGTGGCTTGATCAGCGACCGATTTGGCGCGCGCAGAACGCTCATATTGTGCGGCTGCATCTGGGCCGGGGCCACCGTTCTCACCGGAATGGCCGGAGGACTGACATCGATGCTGGTCGCACGGATACTGCTCGGCTTCGGCGAAGGCGCTACGTTTCCGGCCGCGACGACCGCAATGTCTCGCTGGGTGCCGGTGGGGCAACGCGGCCGCGCCCAGGGCATTACCCATGCCGCCGCACGAATCGGCAACGCGGCTGCACCGGCGGCGATCGTCGCGGTAATGGCAGCTTACGGTTGGCGTCAGTCCTTTTATGCGTGCGCGGCCTTGAGTTTTCTCTGGGTGGCGCTATGGGCGCTGACATTTCGCGAGTTTCCGAAGGAACACCCGCACGTAACCGCCCTCGAACTCGCTTCATTGCCGGCCTTCGCCGCGACTCCTGCCAAGGTTCCCTGGCGCCGGCTGCTCAAGCGCATGGCGCCCGTAACCGCGGTGTATTTCTGCTACGGGTGGACCTTGTGGCTGTACTTGAGCTGGATTCCGCAATACTTCCAGCACAATCAAAACCTCGATCTGAAGCGGTCCGCATTGTTCGCGTCCGGCGTATTCTTCGGCGGCGTGCTCGGCGATACAGTGGGCGGCGTGGTCACCGACAGGATACTCAAGGCCAGCGGCAATCTGCGGCTGGCCCGCAGTTCCATGGTGTCCGTCTGCATGGTCTTATCCATGCTGTCGCTGGTTCCGCTCATGCTCACCCACAGTGGCGGACTTTCCGTGATATTTCTCTCCGCCGGCTTTTTCTTCTCTGAAATGACCATCGGCCCGATGTGGGCCATCCCCATGGACATCGCCCCCGACCACTCCGGGACGGCCAGCGGCATCATGAACACCGGGTCCGCGCTTGCGGCCATCATCAGTCCGGTTGTCGCCGGCTATCTGATCGACCGAACCGGGAACTGGCAGCTGCCCTTCGTCGGCAGCGTGATGCTCATGGGAGTCGGCGTTCTGCTCGCGCACCGCATGCGGCCGGACAGCAAGTTTGACCATGGCGGGCAATGATCGGGTGATGCCGGCCGGGCCGTCCTCGTTGCGCCGTTAGTGGCAGACAATTTGCGCGGCCTCGCGATGACAGGCGCTCGGCCATCCAAAGCGATCCCAATAGCCTTCGAGGCCCATTTTGCGGGTGAAGTCGCCGAATGCCGGGTCGCGGCGTATCGCGGCGGCATCCACCGAGAACAGCAGTTCGAGATAGTTGATGTCGCTGCCGGGCAGCGCGGCAAATGCGCGCAGTGCGCGCTCGGGCGATTCGAGCAGAACCATCAACCCAAAGTAGATTCGCGTCGAAATACCGCCCGACGCCAAGGTACGGTCCAGCAACTGGATTGCGGCCGGCCTCTTTTCCGGATGCCGATACGCGTCAATGGTCGGGTCAACCCAGACATCGGATCGATTCAGTGCGCCCTCCAAATGTCGCAGGCCATCCGCGGCGTCTGCGTCATTGTGCTGATGAAGCTCCAAGAGAATTCTTGTCTCCGGATAGGAGATTTCGTCGAGTCCCAGCTCGCGTGCAAGCGCCCTGTCGCTCGCGGCTTGCGCATCGTGTCCAAGCCATAGCTGCAAAATGCCCAGCCGGTCCGCTACTACGGGCGCCAGGGGGTCAATCTCCTGAGCCAGACGAACTTGCGTCAGCGCAGCGTCTGTGCGACCGACCGCAGCGAGCAGCTGCGAGTACATCTGTCGCACATCCGGGTTGTTCGGATCGGCGACGATCGCCGTACGGAATGCCGTTTCTGCCTTGATCCACTGTCCGCGCATGAAATCGAGGTAGGCACGCGCACCGGCACCTTCGGATCGACTGTGCGACAGGCGATCGGCGCTGACCAACGCCTTGTCGGCGAGCGCGTTCATTTCGGTGGGATCCTCATCGGAATAGCTGGGCAGGAGCGCATAGGCATAGGCGAGGCCAACCTGTGCGCGGGCGTACGTGGGATCTCGCCGTGCGGCGGCGGAGAACAGATCCACCGCCCTGCGCAATGAGTCCTCGCCGCGCAGCCGAACCTGGTGGGCGCCGCGCAGATATAATTGATAGGCCTCAGGATCGTGCGAATTCTGCTCGGCGCCCGGCGCTCCGGCAAGGCTCTCAGGGTTCAGAAAGCCGATTAGTTCGTGCACAACCGCAGCGGCGATACTGTTCTGCGCGGCAAAAATATCTGCCGCTTGCCGTACGTAGACATGGCTCCACAGCAGGCGGGTATCCTTCGTTGCCGTCAGGCGCACCGTCACCTGCAATTGTCCCGGAAGTTCTGCGACCTCGCCGTTGAGAACTGCATCCACGCCTAGCTTGCGTCCGGCTTCCGCGGCGCCGGTGTGCTCCGCCGCAAGCGTATCCGCCGACGTGCGGCCCGAAATTTGCAGCCGCCCCACGTGCGCAAGTGAATCGGCAATTTCGTCGGCGACCTCGACGCCGACGTCGCGGCCAAAGCTCGTTGCCTCGCTGTGATCGAAAGGCAATACCAGGAGACGGGTCACCAATGGCGGCGGCGCATCCACATTCGATTGCACGTTGCGCGAAGTATATGCAAGCGCAAGTGCGATGATGAGCGCGACACAGCCGACGCCGAGAGCCACGCGACGGCCACTGCCGCTCCACACCCAGGTCATCCAGTGAGCTTCCGGACCAGGGGTTTTGACTTTAGTGGTCCCCTCGGTCACCGATGTCTCCGTGGTGGCCTCCGCACTCGGCGCTAACTTCTCTGGAATGGGCACCAGCGTATAACCGATTCTGGCAATGGTGCGAATGAAGCGCGGTTCGCGCGAGTCATCGGCGAGCACGTGCCGCAACAAGGAGATGCATCGCGACAAGGCTTCGTCGGAGACGACACGGCCGCCCCAGACTTCGGCGCAGAGTTCGTCCCGCGTCACTACCTCTCCGGCATGACGCGCAAGACAGGTCAGAACCGCCATTACCCGAGGTTCGATCCGCACCGGCTCAGTGGGAGCTTGATCGCGCCGCCGCAGGATGCCGTGGCGCGGGCGGATTTCCCAATTGGCCAGAGTGAACCCAGTGTCAATCCATGACCGGTCAGACATCTAGTGTGGGCCGCGTGGGTTGGGCTGAGCGCGTTCAACAATGGGGGACTTTGCCAGCCGCGTGATCGAAGCATCGAGCCCTTTCTGAGTAATCTCCTCGTCTGTGTCGTCGCGGTAGATTCGCACGTACGAAACGCCGTCGACCGTCACATCAAAGATTTTCCATCCTTCGGCCGTCTGCCGCATTCTAAAATCCACGGGAACAATTTCATTGCGCGAGTTGGTCACCAGAGTGTGCACGGTAACTTGCAAGGCCTCGGGGTCCGCGCGCAGCGGCAGCAGCTTGAACCGATCCGGGGTCCATTCGGCGACGGCTCCGGCGTAGGTCCGCAGCAGCCTTTGGTACAGCACAATCCCAAATTGTTGCCGCTGCTCCAGAGTGGCGCTGCGCCAATGACTCCCCAGCACCATGCGCGCTGCGTATTGCGTGTCGAAATGCGGAGACAGCAGCCCATCGACCAGCGGCAGAATCTTGTCCGAGTTGTGCCGCGTCTTGGCTGGCTCTCTGTCGAGACTGGCAAACAGACGGCTCGATAGGTCTGCCATGACTTCTTGAGGTCCTGGTGTCCGCACCACATCCGTTGGTGGCTCGGCGGCTCTCGCGGAAGCGGCGATGTATCCCGACGCGGCCGTGAGCCAGGCGAGCGTCTGGATTACCGCGACTGCGACAGGTCTCATAGGCTGCACTGGAGGGTCTCCGGAAGGCTCCCGTCTGGAGGCGCAATCGTCGCCTAATAACCACACCGACACAACTCCAGGACAGGACCGCTCGGGGGGGCGGAACGGCGTCATTACGCACTCATCAGCACTTCATCAGAAAACAATCAGCAATCCGCAGAGAAGCGTCAGGCGTCCGGCCGCGGCCCCCGGTATGGTTCCGACCGGAGCGCGGAGGCGCCTTATCCCGCGGCGATTCAAGCGATTATCTTCGCGGCGATGAGGGTTTTTGGCCGGCTCGTTACGCATATTCGTACAGGAACGCGACATTCAGTGGTTTTGGTTTCGGATGTAGTGAATTCGGACGGGAGCCTCTTATGACTGCATTGACTCGTAAACTCCTGATCCGCCGTGTCGATGTGCTGGTGCCATTCTTCATTTTGGTGATGACGACTGGCTGCCACCCCGGCGCCGGGTCATTAGGGGGCGGTTGCCTGGTGTGCGGCGCGCCCGCGGTCGCAAATCTCGAGGGAACTCTAAGCGGCTTGGTCGGCTCCGGACTCGTGCTGCAGGATGACTCTACTGGAGGCTTTCAGATAAGCGGTTCGGCGGCGAATGGGACCGGTGTCCAATTCGCTACCGCGCCCATCAACTCAGCCTATGACCTCACGGTACAAACGCAGCCGACGAACCCCTCACAGACTTGTGTCGTCACCAATGGAACAGGGACGATTGGTACGTCGAATATCACCAACATCGTGGTGACCTGTGCGACCAATCCTCCCCGCTTCGCCTATGTGGCGAATCGTAGTTCCAACAACGTCTCGGCCTTCACTGTGGATGCAACCACCGGTACCTTGGCGGCAATCGCGGGTTCACCCTACGCGGTCGGAAACCTCCCCGTCGCAATCGCAGTTGATCCCACTGGCACTTATGCCTATGTCGTAAATCAAATGGATGCGACGATTTCCGCCTTTACCATCGATCGAGCCAGCGGCGTATTAACGCAGATCACCGGTTCGCCGTTTGCCACTGGTTCATCGCCGACCGCTGTGGCCATTGATTCAACCACCTCATTCGTCTATGTGGCGAATGGCGGCGCCGGCACGATTTCCGCCTACGCGATTACGGCAGGCAGCGGCGCACTGACGGCAGTAACTGGTTCGCCCGTTGCGACCGGCACCTTACCCGAATCGGTGGCGGTGGGCCCATTGGGAGGTCCCGTCTTTGTGGCCAACGAATCCGACGGCACAGTTTCGGTTTTCAATTCAGTCAACGGCGCGTTGACCGCCGCTCCGGGCTCGCCTTTCGCCGCCGGCAACAGCCCTCGCGCAGTGGCCATTGACCCTTCCGGCCAATATATTTACGTGGCGAATGCGACCGCGGACACTGTTTCTGCCCTCAGCAGCAGCGGCAAGACCATCACCGGTTCGCCCTACACGACGGGAAGCATCCCCTATTCGGTCGCCATCGATCCTTTCGGCAAATTTATGTACGTCGCCAACCAAGGCTCCAACGACATCTCCATCTTTGCCATCGCCGCCGACGGATCGTTGACGGCGTCGGCTGGGCCGCCATTTGGCGCAGGGACACAGCCCTCGTCCGTGACGGTCGATCCGACCGGTAACTTCGCTTACGTCGCAAACACGGGCTCAAATACCGTGTCGGCATATGCGATTGACCCTACGAGCGGCACGCTGGCGCCCATCAGCAGCTCACCGTTCGCGACGGGAACGCAGCCCACGGCAATTGCCATCAGCGACTAACCGGATTCGCCATGCAGGCAAACAATGAGAAATCCACAGCTATCGCGAGGAGCCTCGGCAATCTGCCGGCCTTGCTGACATTCGCCTGTCCATTCGCGTCCGTGCCAGCGGCAGGCGAGGACGCGCCCCTGGATCTCTCACTGTCCCCCGGAATGCGCGTTCGCGTGCTGGCTCCAGGCATTTCGCCGAACAAAGTAGTCGGCACTATTAGCATGGTTGATGATCAGTCAGTGACCATCAATGTGCCGGGTCGCCCGGAACCGATATTGGTGTTACGCGAGCAAATTGCACGTCTGGACGTGAGTGCAGGCCGTCTCTCGCGGTGGCTGGATGCGGCGATCGGCGCTGGGATCGGAGCGGCGGGAAGTGCGCTGGCTTGCAGCGTGAACGAAACCAAGCATTCAATTGTGAATAACACCGACGTTACAGTTGGATGTGCACTCGCAGGTGCCTTGCTTGGCCTAGGAATTGGGGCGGCAATTTCACCCGGTGAAAAGTGGAACGAAATGCCGGCGACTCACTACCGCATCGGTTTCGCGCCGCGCCTCGATCACGGACTCAATTTCGCCGTCGCGTGGAACTTTTGAGCACCTCGACCAGAAACGTAGGCCCGAGCGCGCTCCTGACCTGCGCGATATTGCAAGCGATATGCAGTGTCGCCTCTTGGGCGCTGATTGTGGAACAGTCCGGACACGCGCGGACTATAGCGTGATCGGGGCGATGCTTGTCCTGTCGGCGACGTGGCGGCACAGCAATTGACGGAGGTTGCATGACCTTTCACACCTTGCACTGCGGTGCGTGTAAGTCTCCGGGTGTTGTCTTGACCGCGCTCATCATGACGGGTTGCCATTCGGGAGGTGGCAGTTCGCCTGTCGTGGTCGGGCTTACCGACAGTCTCGGCGGCACCTTAACAGGTCTGGTCGGCTCCGGGCTCGTGTTGCAAGACCCGGTCCAGTTAAATGGTCCGGGGGCGAATGGCAGCAACGTGTTATTCGGCAGCGCGACTATCAACACGAGTTATGACCTGAGTGTTGAAACGCAGCCGACGAACCCGTCGCAAACCTGTGTCGTCGCAAACGGAACCGGGACAGCTTCCGGCACAATCTTCGCGCCAGCGAATGTCACCAACATCGTGGTGACCTGCACGACCAATCCACCACGTTTCGTATTTGTGGCCAATCGCGGTTCGAACAATGTCTCGGCCTACACTGTCGATGCCGCGACCGGGACGTTGGCCGCGACCCCAGGCTCACCGTTTGCGGCAGGCAACCTCCCGGTGGCGATAGCAGTTGATCCCAGGGGTAACTATGCCTACGTTGCAAATCAAACGGATGCGACGATCTCCGCCTTCACGATCGATCACACTAGCGGCGCATTAGCGGCGGTCAAGGGCTCGCCGTTTGCCACGGGACCTGCACCGAACTCCGTGGCCATCGACCCTTCGAGCTCGTTCGTTTATGTGACGAATGGCGACGCGGGCACCGTCTCGGCCTACGCGATCGCCGCAGACGGGGCACTCTCGGCCGTGTCCGGCTCTCCATTCGCAACCGGCTCGTCGCCATCTTCGGTAGCGGTCAATCCGCACGAATATCCCGCCGTCGCATTGACCACCTATGTGTATGTGGCGAACCAGGCAGACGATACGGTCTCGCAATTCACGATCAACTTTTCAAATGGCGCATTGACCGGTGCATTGAGCGCCGACGGCGCGCCGGTTGCAGCCGGCATGGGCCCGCGTGCTCTGGCAGTTGATCCTTCAGGCCAATTTGTGTACGTGGCGAATGCCACCGCGAATTCGCTCTCCGGATACAATTTTTCCAACAATAATCTAGGAGTGCCCGCGGTCCTCGGCGGGTCGCCCTACCAGACAGGCAGCGGCCCGAATTCGGTCGCTGTCGACCCGCTGGATAATTTTGTCTACGTCGCCAACCAAGACTCGGACACCATTTCAGCCTATGGGCTTGCTGCGAGTGGAGATTTGACTGCACTCGCCGGCGCGCCGTTCGCAACCGGGGACGCCCCTTCGGCCGTGGCCGTCGATCCAACGGGCAATTTCGTCTATGTCACCAACGCCGGTTCGGGCAGTGTTTCCGTGTTTGCCATCAATGCCGGGACGGGTGCGCTCTCGGAGATTGGCGGCTCGCCGTACGCGACCGCAAGCCTGCCATCTGCAATCGCTATAAGCGATTAAAACTTTGCAAATCACGAGGGGTAATTGCCATGGCTGACGATCTTTTAATCGCAATGATCATTGCCGGACTCGGACTCTCGGGCGTTTACTTCAGAACGGCATTTGCCGAGCGGCGCAGGTACCAGTCCGCGGAACGCAGACGAGAACACCGCTTGCAAGAATTGGACGCCGCTAGATTGCAGCGCGATAAGAGTGCGATCCCTGGATCAAGCACGGTCCAGGTCGAAAAACGCGTCGACCCCACGCTGCGCGCACGCGGAGTCAGCGCTACATTTCAACTGAGAAACCGTCAGCGAACCATTAAGGGGGCTAAATGAACACTCTTGCTGTTGGTAACAGTCGGCGCGAAGAGTTTGGACTGGATCCACGAAAACGGCGACCGGGCGTCATGCGAATTCCCCTGATTCTGGGCATCTTCGGCCTTATGTTCGTTCAAACAGTGAGCGCGCTTTCTTTTCCAGAGTTCGTGCAATGCGTGGGCGCAACTGGCCACGATCCAGTTTGCAAGCTCGATGCCGGCATTTATCCCGTGAGCGAGACCATCTCCCTTGGCCGGTCCAACATAACCATAGAAGGGACTATGCTCGGCACCCTGCTTGAATCCACGTTGCAACGTGCACCGGGCTTCGAGAGCGCTTTGATCAGCGATGTGAATGCGATTGGGACGACCTTGAAGTCCATCACTATCCGCGACCTGACCTTCGATGGGAATCAAGCCCAGAACACCGAGCCTTATTACTCGTACAATCCAGATGTCTCAATCTTCGTGATCAATGATTTGCTCATCGAGAATTCTTCTTTCATTAACTCTCCCAACATTGGGCTGGGCATTTACGGGGCTGGAGCGGGAGGCGTTGTTGTCGACAAGAGTTACTTCGGCAATCCGGTGGCCTTCGGAATGTGGTCGGATGCCATAGGAGACAACAGCGGCATTACTTATCAGCAATGCGCCACGACGCAGTTCGTGAACAATGTGACGGTGCAGCAATCGGTGTTCGAGAATGCAGGCGAGTCCGCGCTTTTGGGTGAAATGACCAACCTGACGATCTCGCAGAACGTGTTTACCAACAACCATTCCAACACGATCCCCTTCGACGACAACGGCGGCCAGATCGATTTGACGGTCTGCACTGAAAACGCCGTCATCTGGAAGAACACCTTCCAGGATGGCTCGGCGAGCCCGAATGGCACCACTGCGGACGGCATCGAGTTACACGGCACTCATATTTCAGTGATCGATAACACCGTGAAGAACAACTCGGGTGGCGGCATCTTCATGGATGGAGTGCAGCATATTCTGATTTCGAATTCGGACCCCAGGACAGGCAGCTTCGGGAACGGGCAGTCGGGCATTGAAATTGCCCACTCGAGCTCCACGTTCAGGAGAACCGAATGGATCACCGTAGATTCCGCGATCACGACCGGGAACGCTCAGTATGGCATCTGGAGCGACACCAGCAGCACGACTCCGAACGAACCCGTGAACCACCTGACAATAGAGAACTCTTGCGTGGCCGATAACACCTTGAGTCCAACCTATCTCGTGAATCTCGGGCCCGCTGTCACTATCAAGAACAACACGGAATCGGGCTGCGGGCCGAAGTGATGGTCGGTTGTCCGCGCGTGTGGCGGCTGGACATCATCATTGAAGTGCCAATGAAACGCTGCACGGTTTTAGGGTTAATTGTCTGCCTTATCGGATGCTGCAGCCCGTGCCTGGAAACCCTGCGGCCGTGCAACAGCGCATCGCATCTGGGGAACTACTGAAAGTGGGTGATCATGTAGTCGTTCTGTCGAAGGACGGCAGAACGCACGATTTCAACGTCACGTCCATTAGCGCCAGTACGATTGAGGGGAGCGGTGAGAGCAACACTCAGGAGGATGGTAGAGAGAACGCATATGTGCGCCGCTGCGCGACGTAACCCGGTCGAAGCGACAAGTTGCCGGTTGCGCTGCAGCAACAAATCGCAGCGCAGCCACGACTTAATGGGCGTCGGCGGGCGTCCCATCCGACCACTTTCCGACCGGCACGAAGAAGATGGTCTGCGGCGAGGGAAGCTCGCGGGTGTCCATCACGACCGGAGAGCCAGGCAGATTCGCGCCCCAGCTCGCGGCATCGGTTATCGGAAGGTGAAACATCAAGTGCGGATGCCAGTGCCCAATGCCATCGCCAAGATAGCCGTCCTTGGACAGCATGTAGGACATTGCGCCCGGTTCGGGCATCGGCAGCTCTTTGCTCGCGGTCAGAGCGTGAATACGCTGGTTAATCTGAGCTATGGACAATCGTGCCAGCGCCAGATCCGTTGTCTTGATCGTATAGGGCAGTATGGACCGTGTAGCCGGCGGGTTGTAGCAAACTGGACCGCGTAATTTCGGATTCCAAAAGTCCGGGCTGTCGGGTGGAGACATCCATCCTCGCTCCACCAAGCAAGTGAAGCCGTTACTGCCTGCCACGGCCGTCTCGTAACCCTTTCGCGCCAGCACCAAGACCGTCGCGTGTTCTGCAATCGCGGCCGGGGCCGCGCCACGTGCCAGGCTGATCTCGGCCTCTCGGTCCATCATGAGGTACTGATCGAGCGGCGCCATGCTCGGATATGGTGACTTGACATCCGCCGCCTGCGCCGAGCCTGCCGCAGCGAACATTGCGCTGAGCAGGAGGATTCGCCAAGCGAGCTTTCTTGCAGTTTGTTTGCCCATGGCGTCCTCAATATTTCCTTGTACCGACTCGAAGGTATGACTCAGCGGGAATAATCATGCACTCCTCGATTCCGGTCATCAAACGTCAGGGTGACGGTGCGGCTCAAGATATTTCCGCGCAGCGAGTTGCCACGAAGATGGGGTCTGCGCCAGAAGATGCGATTCTGACGGCGCACCAGGTGCCCTCGTACGTGGTGGCGGCGCGGTCCCAGGCGACCCAGGACAGCGGCGTGGGAATCCAATCCAGTGTCCGTATTGTCCCTCAATCTTAACGCGAGCGCGACCTCGAGGTGATCGAGCAGGGGTAATTTGCCGTTCTGCGCTCGCTTGCGATTCAGTGTCTCCCAGCCAATCGGCTTCACGGAAACGCCCTCACTGCTCACCAGTAACAAGAGGAAGGCGAGGACCATCAGTACCCCCCTGGCAACGCCGCCCAGGGAATCACGCAATACCGTTACTCGAGTCTCCTCCGAGCGAGCGGCATCCCGGTAGTAATTCGCCCAGGAAGGCTCCAGACGGAAGCGCGCACAACTGAGCAGGCTCGCGATTTCAGGGTCCGTATCCGTGACGCTGGCCCAACCGCCATGGAATACGTCTTTTTCCGGGGCATTGATCAACGGACCGGCTTCGAAGTCGAGCGCCGCCTCGAAGGGACTGGCGAGCGGCTCATCCCCGTCGGACCAAAACGAGCATAGCCTCGCCTGCCGTCCGGCCGCAGCCGAAGAGATATACGCACCGCTTCGACGTCCCGGCACTATCTGGGGTCGAGTTTGACTGCCGAAGAAGCCGGCGCCACCCGCGAGTTCAGCCGCTTCGCTCCATTCCACCCACAGCGAGCTCGCCGGTACCCGAATCAGATCGAGGCAATCGACCAGCCTGTCTCCGGATGAGTACGCGAGCCCCGCGCAAACGCGGGCCAGTTCATCCGTCAGTACGTAGCGCATCGGGCAATTGCTAACCTGTCCCGCCAGCTCCATCGCGCCGCGCAGATGATAGGTCAGATTGCCATTGCTCCGCTGCACCAGAAACGGCCTGCGGCATTGGGCAACTTGATCAATCAATCTCATCGCCCAATTCCCCGCTCAGAACTGCGCAGTGATCGAGCCGAAAATATAGCGCCCCAAGGAATCATAGACAGCCGGCATGGTGTTGCCGTTGCCGATAAAGGGCGCCGGTATGTTCGTGGCGCCAATGACCGGCGGCTGCTTGTCGAGAATGTTGTTCACACCTAAGCGCAATGTCACCTTGTCGGCGACTTTGACGGCCGCTGTCACATCAAAGTAGCTGTACGAGCTGATGTACGCGTCGGTATTGGAAATGCCGCCGTTCGCAATCGTTTGGCCCGGTGCCGCCGAAATGTTCGGGTTCGAGCTCAACTCTTGCAATTTAACCGGCGAGTAGTAGCGCCACGTCAGCGTGAGATCCGCACCGCTCCACGGTGTCATCCAGGTGGTACGGAAAGTATTTCTCCATCGGAACGGCGGTCCACCCGTGCCGCCGTTGCTGCAGTCTGAACCGTAATAGCCGACGCAGTTGAAAGAGGTGCTCGGCAATGCCGAGACCCCGGTCACCTCATATAGATCAAGATAGGTACCGATCAAGCTAGCGTGCAGCTTGCCGGCAGCACCCAGGTCGAACGCATACGCTATGTCGACGTCGACACCGCGAGTTTCGAGTCCCCCGACGTTCTCCAGCGGGTCGTTGACGTAGCCGAATGTGCCTGGGGGGCCGCTGTTGCCGATCCACAGCGAGCCGATGTTGCTGCGATGAATGTCATTGCAAAACAGATCGGCTGTTACGCATTCGCTCAGTATCAGGTTCTCGCCAACCGGCTCGATGACGTTTTCGATTTTGATGTCGAAGTAGTCGAACTGCGCTCTGAAATTGGGCAGGAACGAGGGCGTGAGGCCGACACCGAAGGACGTCGTTAGCGCCGTCTCAGGCTTCAAGCCCGGAGTGCCGCCTGTCAGCCCGTTGTATTGCGCAGCCGAGTTCGCAAGGATGGTGCCGTACGATCCCTGGCCCGAACCTGGGGGCTTGACGCCAGTGCGTTCGCATGCGGCGACCGAATAAGCCGGCGTAGAACCCGCGCAAGGGTCGATGGTACCGTCAAGCGAGACGGAATCAGGCGTGTACAGCTCGATAATATTCGGCGCGCGCACCGCGCGCTGAAAACTGCCGCGCACGCGGACGTCCTGAATCGGCGACCACTCGACGCCAAACTTGTAGGTGTTGGTCTTGAAGCCGATGTTGTAGCTCGAATAGCGGTAGCCGGTCTCGATATCCAGTGCCTTGGCGCCGGGCAAGTCCTCGATCAGCGGCATGCGCGCCTCGACAAAGGCCTCGCGAGAGATGATGCCGCCTTTTACCGATGGGTCCGGACCGCTAGAGCCCGCCAAATCGCCCGATTCGATCTCCGCATCGTTGTTTTGTTCCAGAGTTACTTCGCGCCATTCGGCGCCGACGTTGACTTTAAGGCCTGAGGCGGCTGTCGGTAGTTGGATCCCGTACTTACCCAGATCTCCGGTAAGATTCATGTTGACGACTTGTTGCCTGACCGTGCCCCAGGATTCTCCCGGGGTATACAGGTAGTCGAGCATCGCTTGCGTGACCTTGCCCGGCGTGAAGATGTTGTAAGGCACGCAAGGAGGTCCCGACACGCAGACGGGATTGGCGGCTGTGCCGACCACATCCAAGGCACTTCCCCCGCCGACATAGCCAATCGTGCCCAATTTTGCGTTGGAAAAGTAGTTTTCAGCGCCGTTGAACAGATCCACCATGCTGAACTGGTAACTCGCGTCGTAATCCCAGGCATCGTTGATCTTGCCTTTGACCCCGAGCACTTCGTGGAAATCCGTGTGGTCAAACTCAGACAGACGGTTACCCCCTTCGACATCGCGCTTGCCGATGATGAATATGCCGCCGGCCCCACCGGCATTCCCCACCGTGCTGCCGCCGCACCATCCGCTCAATTCGGACGCAGTCAGGAACGGATTGGCGCAGTTGACCACGACCGGCGCTTGGAAGGCGCCGGACGGTGCAACCTGGGCGATCGAGCGGTCATCCATGAACATCGATTCCGCATACGCCGTGACGTGTTCGTTGAAGTCATAGTGAATGAACGAGCCCGCGGTGTAGCGCTCGTCCGAGCGCTGGAAGTAATTGAGCGCACCGTAGTTGTAGGCATCAGCGCCCGTGAACGGCGTCAGCGTACCGTTTTTGGTGATCGTATCGTCTAAAAAGTTGCCGTTGGCAAACTCTGCGATGAAGCGAGCGGGAGATGTGGTCCCCGAACCCGAGCACGTGAACTTGCCGCCGGTGTTGTAAGCACCAGCCACGTATCCGGAGCCGAAGGTACAGGCGCTGATTGAATACTGCGATTGGATCACTGGCAGCACGTTGCGATAACCCGCATAGAACGTGGCATTGCCTTGCCCGTCGGGAGCATTCAAGCCCGCGATGAATGTCAGTTCCCGCTGCGCGCCCGCCCAGACGCTCGAGGGCGCGGGTGTGTAGTTGGGCCCTGAGGCTAGCAGGTCGCTCTGCACGCCCTGGGTATTGGTGTTGGTGTTCTGGTAGATGCCGCCGTCCGCCACCAATTTAACGCCTTCAAAGTGATCGTTGAGCTTGAAGTTCACTACACCGCCCACCGCATCGGCGCCATATACCGAGGAGGCGCCGCCGGTGAGAACCTCGACGCTGTCGATCAGCGCCGTCGGAATGATGTTGATGTCGGCCGCCGCACCCGAGGTCGGGTCGCCAGGGCCAAGGCGATCGCCATTGACGAGCACCAGGGTGCGCTTCGCGCCAAGACCGCGCAGGTCGACCGTGGCGGTGCCGTCCGAGCCGTTCGACGCGGTGGAACCCTGGGAAGCAAACACCTGCGGCAATTGGTTGAGCATGTCCTCAACGCGAGTCACGCCGCTCGTTTGAATGTCCACCGCGGAGACGAAGGTCACTGGGCTGATGGAAACCTGGTTTGGCGCTGCGATACGCGAGCCGGTAACCACCACCTCAGCGAGCACGGGCTCCATCTCGGTGTTCGCTGCGGTGGTCGGCGCCGGCGCTGGTGCGGTCTGCGCGTTTGCCAGACCGAAGGATGCGGCAATCGAGCTGCCGGTGAGCGCCAAGCGCACTGCCATCCGGAGCCGAGATTTCCCGAGATTATTTAGTTGAGACATTGAGCAGCTCTCCCTATGAGCGATTCCATCCGCATTTCATTTCACCCTAGTCTGTGACGCGCATCACGCTAGCCAATGGAACTCTCGCTTGGCAATCACGAGGTCGCGAGCGGGACTTATAGCGGCGCGAGCGGTGTCAGGGTGGCATCAGAGGACTGAAGGCACCGCACTCCCGCTGTCAGTAATTTGCAACGACGGTACCGGCATTGGCGGCAAGTACGTGGGTCGCCTACACTCACGCAGGAGGTGCCGCTTGTTAAAAGCCAATTCACTTGACGCCCCTGCGATTACGGACGGCTCGCTAGCGTTCTCTGAGCCCTCTAACAAAGAGCGTCTCTGGATAGTGATCTGGTCGGTGACGAGCCTTTACTGGCTTTTCATGACAGTTACAGATGTGATGGTGAACTGGGATTTCGCCGGCACCGAGTTGAATGGCCACTATATCCCCAGCTCGGGCACGAGGATGCTCAGTTATCTTCTGGAATGTGGGATATCAGCGTGCATGTACCAGTTGGCATTCCACCGGACGTGGCCAAGCACACTCGCAGCACGCGTCCTTGCGATTCTGTATCAAATCGTACTTGCGATCATATTCTGCGTTGTGGCCGCGATTGCCATGGCGATTGCCATGGGTACCGTAGAGGGCCGATGGTGGCTACTCCAGAATGAGCTGGCTATAGCGCAAAACTTCGAGTGGAGCTCGTGGGTATGGGTGTTCCGACAATCACTGCTCAAGTACGCTCTCTGTCTGCTGCTCATCGCATTGGTGCGGATTTTACGCAAGTATCAGCGCGAGGAACTGCGCACGGCGAGACTTTCCGCTGCATATGGCAACGCACGCCTTGGCATGCTCTCGGCGCAGCTGCAGCCGCATTTTCTGTTCAACTCGATGCACGTCATCACAGAACTGGTCAGCGTGGAGCCGAACCGCGCCACGGAAATGCTGGTGCATTTGGGCGAGTTCCTGCGTCATGCGCTCGAAACCAGCAAACAACCCTGGGTGAGCGTCGGATCTGAGATCAGTGGTCTGGAGGCGTATTTAGCGTTGCAACAGGCGCGCTTCGGCGAGCGCTTGCGGGTCGAAATCGTGGTCGATCCCGCGACGACCCTGTATTTCGTTCCGTCCCTCCTGCTACAGCCCCTAGTAGAGAATGCCGTTGAGCACGGGCGCATCGGTCAGAACGAGCCTTTGTTCGTCCAAATTTCTGTCCATCAATCGGGAGGGCATATACATATAGTCATCTCCAACAGTATGCCCACACTTGCTTCGGTACTTCCCGAAGCGGCATACGGCTATGGATTACAAAATGTCGTCACTCGTCTCAAGGCTGCCTACGGCAATGCGGGGACTCTGTCGGTGGGTCCGGCTGCGCAGCACGGCAGCCAGGCAGAACTCTACTTGCCGATTCACGAAGATCCACCACAACACTCTCCAACGAGCGGCAAGACCGGACGAGAATGACATCGCGTCGAATCAACGCTCTGGTGGTCGAGGATGAGCCGCTGGCACGCCAGAAGGCAGCGCGCCTGCTCGCGCGCGATAGCGACATCAGTGTGGTGGCATCGGTCGCAACAGTGAACGAAGCGCTTCAGGTTGATCAATTGGCGACCATCGACCTCGTCCTGCTGGATGTCAGATTGCCTGGCAGGGACGGTTTCCACTTACTCCAGGAACTTCATCAGCGCGATATTGATCCCTTCGTGATCTTTGTGACTGCGTCTTCCGAACATGCGGTCGCAGCGTTTGACGCCGAGGCGGTGGACTACGTACTGAAGCCGTTCAGCGCAGATCGGTTTGCCAAAGCCATCGCTCGGGCCAAGGATACTATCCGTCGCGCCGACATTTTGGCGGAACAGCTGCCGTCGCAGGGTACTGGGGCGCAGGCCAGAGAAACTCCCTCACGCCGATTTCCAGGCCGGCTGTTATTGTCCGACCACGGGCGCGTGCTGTTCTTGCCGACGCATTCCATCGAGTTCATCCAGGCGGCCGGCAAGAACGTCAAAATATTTGTACCCGGCCATTGCTACAGCATCCGAGAAGCATTACAGGAGATCGAGGCGAGATTGGACGCGAGTCAGTTTGTGCGCATTCATCGCTCCACCATTGTCAACGTCGAGCACATCGCGGAATTGCACGCCCTGTTCCATGGAGACTGTGAGATGGTGATGAAGCGGGGAGTCCGGCTAACCATGAGCCGGCGCTTTCGCGAACGAATGTTGCCATTCCTGGCTGGACCCTGGCCGACCTAGGGTCGCAATGGCGCCCTGCTGGTGCCGTTGGTCCCGCTCCGCTCGCCGCTGATGCCAGGTGAATTGTGCGGGCATGGAATGCACCCTACCCTTCACCTCGAGTGGCGCAGTGCCCGTCGTTCCGGATCTTGAGGAAAGACCATGAGAAAGCAGCCTTGGTCCGTGAATAAGAATCGCGGCTCATTCCGAACAACTGCCGCCTTGACCGCAGCATTGCTTCTGCTGGTTACGAATTCGCCTGGTTACGGCCAAGCTGAAATTGCCCAGCCTGCGGCGATCAAACCATTCGAAGCTCATATCCCGGACAGTGCGCTCGCCGATCTGAGTCGCCGCCTGGCGGAAACCAAGTGGCCTGACCAACTGCCAGGCACGACGTGGGAGTACGGCGCCGATATCAGCAAGGTGCGCGAACTCGCAGACTATTGGCAGAACGGTTACGACTGGCGCGCCCAGGAGGCTCGAATCAACCGATTCGATCAGTTCATCACCGAGATCGACGGACAGACCATTCACTTCATCCACGAACGGTCGACGCGAGCGGGCGCGATACCCTTGATGTTGATTCACGGATGGCCGGGTTCGATCGTGGAATTTCTTGCGCTGATCGAGCCGCTCACGAATCCGAAGGACAGCAATACGCCTGCCTTTGATGTCGTTGTCCCTTCGCTTCCGGGCTTTGGATTTTCAGGGCCAACGACCAGTCGGGGTTGGGACGCGGCACGCATGGCCAAAGCGCTCAACGTCCTGATGGATCGTCTGGGCTACTCCCGCTACGGAATTCAGGGCGGCGATTGGGGTTCCGGGATCGCTCGACAGATGGCGCGGCAGGCTCCTACAAAGGTCATTGGCCTGCATTTGAACCTTCTTCCCGTTCCACCGCCGAGCCCGGACGCAATGAAACAGCTGACCGCTGTAGAGCGGCGCCACTATAGACAGTGGTGGGACCAGGGCAGAAGCACGTTCTTTAACCTCCAGTCGAGCGAGCCGCAGACGGTCGCCTACGCGCTGACCGATTCACCAGTGGGCTGGATGGCCTGGTTGGCAGAGAGATTCCAGGATCTCACCGACAACGATGGGGATTTTCTGCACACAGTGGATCGCGACACGTTTCTCACCGATGTGACGCTGTTTTGGGTCACCGGGACGGTGGGATCTTCGCTGCGCATCTATCGCGAGGACTGGCTCTCCGACAGGAACGCAGTTCAGCCTCGACTGGAGACGCCGGTGGCCTACGCCGTATTCCCGAAGGAATGCATCATCTCGCCTGAACGCTGGATCGAGCCGCTTTACAACGTCGTGCAAAGGACTGAGTTGCCGAAGGGCGGCCACTTCGCCGCACTCGAGCAGCCGGATCTGCTGGTGCAGGATATCCGATTGTTTTTTGCCAAGCTCTCACTCAGCCTCGTGCATCGGCACTGATATCACGGCGAGGGAGGCTTGAATGCTCGCGCCTCCATCGCCGAGTTCCTGCCAGGCTTGAAGATAGCTATTACTGAAATCCCGGGTCATCTCGACGAGCAACAATTGCAGCAGCAGGGCTTGTTGGGCAAAATTGGCAGCAAATACACCGGATCACTTCACGAGACCTCCGACCGGTCATGGGTCGCAAGTGCCGCGAACATGTGTTACTTGTGGAACAGCATAGGGAGGGCTCCGCATGAAAGCTTGGACGAGCGCAATTCGGTTTTGGCGCGGATATCTAATCGCTGCGCTGGCAACTGTTGCCAGCACGAGTCATGCGGCGGCGCCGAGCGTAACTGACATTCCGGGGACGCCCACCGGCATCACGAGCAATGTCAAGACCATTATCTCTTTTCGAAATCAGGTACATAGTTGGCAAACGGCGGACGGCGCGGTCCACTTGATGGTGAACCAGGGAACCCAGGGGGCGGAGGTCGGGCTCGCGCTCTATAGCAGCTTCGACGGCGGTTCGACTTGGATTCATGAATTCACGGTTCCCGATACGATTGACGCCACTGAAGACGGAGAGCTCACCAGTTCGACCAGCAGCGGTGCCACGTTGCAGTTCGTCTACAACACTGTGAAGGGCGGCGCCACCATTCGCCTCGGCACCGCAACCTACGACGTCGCAACGCAATCGTGGTCGCTTGGGGACATCCAGACCGCCTACTCGCAATCCGGAATGGTGCCGAGCATTCCGGCCTTCACCATCGACGACCAGGGCAATTATTGGTGCGCGTTCACGGTCGCGAACAGGAAGCAACAGACGGATGAGGAACTACTGATCTATCTGGCGGCCGGCTCGTCGCAATGGCAGCAAACAGGCGTGGTCTTCGGTACACCCGACGACTCGACCGAGCACAGCGCGCGCCCGTTGCCCTTCGCCGGCGGAGTGGCCGCTTTGTACCAGGACGACACGACATTATATTGGGCCTATCGCCTGGACGGCGCGCCATTCACCGCCCCATGGACGACGGTCGTGCTGGCGACTGATCTGCCTCCCGAGAGCGCTGATCCCTATGGCACGCACTACAGCGTCGTCGCCGACGCCGACGACAACCTGTACCTTGCCTACGTGACCTCGGCCGCGGATCTCATTTACACCAGCTACACGAGCAGCACCGCCACGTGGCAGCCATCCCAGCAGTTGGCCGGCTCGTCGACCATTTCAGTCTATCCTGAGGTGACATTGAGCGGCGGGAGCGTAGTGCTGTTCGTGAATGATAAATCCGACGTGAGCGCGTACCAGAGCACCGACGGCGGTGAAACGTTCACGCTTACCCAGACACTCAAGCACCCCCCTATCGTGTCCGGTAGCGGGATTTCCTACGGCCAGCCGCGCGTCGAGTCGCCGCGTTACGCCACCTCGCCCGTGCCCGTGTGGGAACAGTTCATCGACAGTCCGCCCGGCTACGGGCTGCTGTTCTTTCAGGTCCCGGTGGTCGAATAGTCGATCCGCCGTCGCGCGAGATCGCCGCGAAATCTCAGCAGCCGCTCACCATGCCGCCTTCGGCCGACGATCCCACGCACGCGCCGGAGGGAGTACCGAGCTGCATGTCGATGTAGAAACGACCTTCGTGTTTGGAACTACCGCCACCCACGGCGCTGCGATCGTAGGTCAGAATCGGCCCGAAGCTGGTGATGAAGTACTCCGGGTCCGAGCGGTGGCTCAGCGGCTCCTGGGTCGAGGACGCCAGAATGTTGAACACAGGCGCCGCCGGGTCGATCGAGAAGACGGCAAGGCCGTTCCCGGTTTGGCTGGTCGCATTCGCCGGCCCTAAGGTCGCGAAGATCCACGACTGGCAGGTCGGCGCGCAGTTGATGAACGGCTCCGGAGTACTGATGATGGGCTGTGAGGGATCGGGAGAGGTAATCGTGTTGATGAGCGCGAACGTGGGTGCCCCGTTGGCAGCGGTTCCGGTTTGCAGATAAACCTGGATCGTGAGGGAGTTCGCGAGCGTGAAAAAGACGTACTGATCGCCGAATTCCGGCGCCTGCCACATGAAGGCTCCCTTATGGTCGGCAGGATCGGTGGTCAACTGCTCCACGAGATTGGTGTCGGCGTCATACCAGAACTCCTGCCCGTAGCGTTTGCCGTCTGTGGCCACTCCGTTGCCAATGAACACCAGCTGATGCGTGCACGGCACCCAGCGCTCGCTGATGCCGTTCGCGTATGAGCCGAACGGCGTCAGATTCGGGACCGTGCCGGCGGCCGTCGTCGTGTCCTCCCAGTACATCGCCTTTTTCGTCAGCGACTTGTACAGCGTCAACGGGATGGGCAAGCTGTTGCATTGGGTCGGCAATGGCAGCGCCGTGTTCATCGGCGCCTCTGTAGTGCCGAACGCGCCGGGAAAGAACGCCGGGGTCCAGCCGTCCGCTCCCTGAGTTGCGAGGGCGACGCCCGCATTACTGCTGATTTGCGATGTGCCGGGCACAAAGCGCGTGTACACCAACTGCGAGATCACCTCGCCGTTCTGCGTCGAGAACGCCCACTCCGCACTGTTGCCGTACACCTCCCACCAGAATGCGCTGTTGTCGACCAACTGCGCCTTGCCGTTCTCGGGCGTGATCGCCGCCGTGTTGGGATCGATATTGCCAATCCACTGGTTGCCAGCCTTATCGTCCCACTCGAATCGAGAGTTCCCGCTACCGAAGTTGCAGCTTGGGCAAGAGATCCCATCGCGAGCCCAGTCGAAATGGACACTGCCAAAGTTGGCGGTCGAGATTTGAACCTCGGTGTACTGCGCGGACGCCGGAGCGGCTAGCGCGAGAGCAGCGGCCGCGGCGAGGGCGGAGCCTGTCAGTCTAGAGGTGCGCATCAAAGTATTGCCCACAGAATAATTGGATTTTTAAACTTCGCTTCTTGATTCTATCGCTGGAGGATCGAATCTACGACCAATTGATTGAGAGAAGCACTTTTAACCGCTCATTTTACCCTTACAGAACAATTACTTACGCCTCTGCAATCTGGCCAAGAACGTGTTCCAATCACGAATTGGTGGACGGTGTGTTTATTGTTCTCGTCAGACGCCGGGCTATTCTTGGCGGAAGGCGCCGCTCCACAAACAAAGAACGCCATTCATTGGCCGATAGCACGCCCCGGAGAACTCTAATGTTTGGCGTAGTACTTGACCCCAGGCAAACCGTCGAAGTCCGAATCCTGTGACCAAAGCGTCGCGCGATGTCGCTGCGCGGTCGCGAGCATTATGCTGCCCGCCATCGCTATGCAGTGCAGGATCGAAAGCCGCGCAGCTTCTATGGCGGCCGCCCGATCGAGATCTACAACGCTCCCTTGCTCCATGACCGCGACGGCTCTCAATGCGTCGTCCTCGCTGCGCTGCTGGCTAACCCGCTTGAACACCTCAAACAAAGAAAGGGACGGCACGAGATGTGACCGGGTAGATTCGATTGGCTTTGCGAATATTGAAGCGTTGGGCCCGTCGGAGAAGTACTCGAGCCAAGCAGAGGAATCGACGACGTTCATACCCGATCAGATTCCCTCGGGACGTCAGTATCAATTCCCTTGAGTGAACCGCGCGCAGACTTGGCAGTGACTGGCGAGTTCGACGCTCCACGCGAATTTCTAGGCAGTACAGAATTCATAGATCCCTGGATCTTGCAGTGGCACAACTCTGCCGTTTGCCTGCTAGCGCGCGCCCGCGCGTTGCAGCGCCGCAACGATTGCCGGATCACCGCCGGCGAGGGCAATCTGTAGGGGCGTATTGCCTTGCGCGTCTGCTGCATTCGGATCGGCGCCATGTGCAAGCAACGCATCGACCGCCTTGATCTGTCCGCGCAGCGTCGCCAGCATCAGGCCCGTGCGACCGCTTGAATCGCGCGCCTCGATATCGACCTGTTCGTCGAGCAGCCTTTGCAGTCCCGGGACGTCGCCGATTTCGGCCGCTCGCCGCAGCGCCGCGGCCGGGTCGGCCGCGTGCGCCATCCCTCCCAGGGGTGCGGCGAAGCCTTGCGCTTTGGCCAGCGAATTCTGCGGGGCGATTGCCGGCGCGCCGCCGCTGAGCGAACCAATCGCGGGCAGATTACGGTCCATCGTCGGCGATGCCGCGGTGCCGGGAGAGACGCGAGGCGCTGCCGTGCGTGCCACGGGCGCGCGAGGTGCAGTCGCCGGCGCGGGCGGCGGGGCAGGAGCCAGCATGTCGGCGCTCGGCCTTTCCGCGGCAGTCGTTGCCTCGGCAGCGGGCGCCGCGGAAACGTCTTGCCGTTGCGACGGCCCGACCGCCGGCCCAGGCCCCGCCGCGGGTTCAACGAGAAAACGCGGCGCAACCAATAGTCCGGCAAGAGCGGCGGCAGCGAGCGTGCCGAAAATCGCAGGTCGCCGCCACCCCTGCTTCGCCGCCGGTGCTCTAGTGTGGATCCGGGCGGGAGCCTGCTGCGCAGCGCGATGTGCGGCCAGCTGCGCCGCATGCTTGAGCACCACTTGACGCACCGATTCACTCGGTCGGCCGGGGTCGAGGCTCGACGTGCGCCGGTAGAACTCATCGACTTCGTCGGGCTCGTCTTGGCTCGGCGGCACTTCGTTCACGCATACTCCTTGAGCAGATCGCGCAGCTTCGAGCGCGCGTAGCGCAGCCGGCTCTTGGTCGTCTCGAAGCTCGTGTCGGTAATTGCCGCGACCTCCTCGACGCTGAGGTCGCCCTCGACTTGCAGCAGAAACGCGTCGCGCTGATCGCCCGGTAGTTCCTTGATGGCTTGCCTGAGGGCTACCTCCTGATCGAGCGCCTCAGCCGCCGCGAGCGGCCCGGCGCCGGGATCGGCTGTCAATTGTTCGACCACCGATTGTGCCTCGTAACCGAGCGTCTCGAGGCTCAGTTGCGGTCGACGCGATCGGATCGAGTCGATCATACGGTTGTGAGCGATCGTGAACAGCCAGGTCGTGAATCGTGCCGACGGCTCGTAGCGCGTAGCATCTCGAGCGACAGCGAACCAAACCTCCTGCATCAACTCATCCGCCGTCGCCCGGTTGCCGACATTGCGCTCAAGATAGCGCCAAACGCGCATTTCATGGCGCCGATATAGCAGCTCGAATGCAGCCGCATCGCCGCCTGCATAGCGACCGATCAGCCACTCGTCACTCGCGCCCGCGTCGGTCATTCACTCGATTATCGCAGTTTCCCGTGGCTTATCCCGGGGGATCCGGCACATATTGCGGGTCGCGCGAGGCGGGGAAGGGGTTCGGGGTCGGCGGCCCCGGGCGCGGTCGCGGGATGATGCCCATCGCGAACAAGTTGTCGAGACTGTCATAGTGAATTCGGATGATTTCGTTAGGTTGCGTCTGCATTCTCTCAAATTCGGTATGGCTGACGTAGGAGTACTCGCGCTCGCCGTGGCCGGTGCCGAGTTTTGCCACGATTGCCGGCGCGCGCATCATGGGCGAGGCTGCGGGTGGCGGCACCGTGCTTTGCGCTTTCGCCATCGATTCGTCCGCCGCGAGGGAGCCAGCTAGGGCGTCGTATATTGGTCCCGGCGCCGCTTCCGGCAGAGGCGGCGTTTGCCCGATCATCGGCGGTGCGTAATTCGGCGGCGGCTGGCGTTCGCGAAACAAGGCCAAACCGATGACGCCGACGTTCGCGGGCCGTCCGGTGCGCTCCGCATAGGAATTGGAGGCGTCGGTGAACGTGAATGCGGCCACTGCAGCGTCGCTCTTGCGCCACCCCGTGATCTGGTAGAGCTCACCGGGGTTGAACACATAGCCGGATTGATCCCAGCCGGCGGTCTCTCCGCTAAGGACGTTGACACCGTCGACCGACGTCACGGCCAGCAGGCGCTCGCCGAGACGGTTGCGGATCTCGATGGCATAGCGCGCTCCGGGCCGTCCGGCCACCCAATACTCGCCGCGGTGGAAATGCGGCCTCAAGACAACTCCACTGTCTCGATCGATGATCGTAACGTCGGCGATGCGGCCCAGGGATTGCGCCCGACAAGCCATCCCCACGATGAGACATATTGCGAAAAAGCAAAAGCGTTTCATGTTAGCTCCAGTGATTGAGACACTCAGTGACTGAAGCGGCGCACCGCGCCTTATGGGGTTAAAGGGACCGCATTGCGTGCGGGATCGCATTGTATTCGCCCTGGAAATCGAAGCCAGAACGGGTCAGCCACGTCGAGCGCTTGGCTTTTTTCACTAAGCAGACGCTCAAAGGATCTCTCAACGCGCGGACGCGCTCGCGGCAAACTCGCCGTTGCTACTCAATCCGGAAACTTCAGGTCCCGTTCGATCGCCTGGAAGCGTCGGTCACTGCGCAGCAGATCGATGAGTGCGTCAGTTTTCACGTGCACCACGCCGGCGTCAGGCAGTCGCACGGCCCTGGCCAGCAACTCCAGAGCCTTGGCCGTATCGCCCCACGCTGCGTAAATCGTAGCGCATTGATACGCGGAGTTATCTCCGAATGCGGCCCGCAATTTTGTCAGCTCGCGCTCTGCATCGGCATGCCGTCCGAGCTTTTCGTACGTCACTGTGAGACACCACATGCTCGACCAGTGATCCGGCTTTGTCTCGCACGAAGAGAGCGCACTTCCGACCACGGCATAGAGTAGGCTAGCGCTAACGTTAACCGAGAATCCGTGCATGGCCGACCGCACTGAACGAGAAAATCCTCAAGAACCCTCCGTGAATGACGCCAACAGGGCAGTATTCCTGAGCTACGCGTCCCAGGACTCGGACGCAGCCAACAGTATCTGCGACGCCCTTCGGGCGGCGGGCATCGAAGTCTGGTACGACCAACGCGAACTTCGGGGCGGCGACGCCTGGGACCGGAAGATCCGCCGCGAGATCCGCGAGTGCGCGCTTTTCCTTCCGATCATATCCGCGAACACGCAGGCGCGTATCGAAGGATATTTCCGCCTCGAGTGGCGACTAGCCGACCAGCGCACACACCTAATGGGAAAGAGCCGCACATTCCTCATGCCGGTCTGCATTGATGACACGCGCGATGCGGATGCCGACGTTCCGGATTCATTTGCCGCCGTTCAGTGGACCCGCCTAAAACGTGGGGAATCGCCGCACGTCTTCGTCGAGCGAATATCACGCTTGCTAATGCCCGACAAGGCCGGTCGATCGGTGGCAGTCAGACCAGTGACGAGCGGCGTCTTCCCGTTGGCGGACCGTCCGACCTCGCCCGCCGAGGCCGCGGTTTCCGAGAAGTCGATCGCCGTGTTGCCATTCGCCGATATGAGTCCGGCGAGGGATCACGAGTACTTCTCTGATGGTCTCGCGGAATCTCTCATCGATCTGCTCACACAGGTGCGTGATCTACGGATACCATCGCGCACGTCATCATTTTCATTCAAAGGGAAGTCCGACGACATTGCAAGCATTGCAAGTAAACTGCGTGTGTCGCATATCTTGGAGGGTAGTGTTCGCAAGTCAGGCACTACAATCCGAATCACTGCACGCCTGATTCGCGGCGACACTGGTTTCCATCTCTGGTCGAAGACTTACGACCGAAGCATGGAGGACATTTTTAGAGTACAGGACGAGATTGCGGCCCTGGTTGTCGATGCTCTGAAGGCACAGCTGTTACCTGCTGACGGAGTGGTTAATGCGCATCGCACGACCAATACCCATGCCTATGAGCAGTATTTGCTGGCGAGGCAGTTGTTTAATCGCCGCACGCTCGACAGCATCGAGCAAGCGCTCATTGCGCTTCGTCGGGCAATAGAACTCGATCCGAATTACGCATCGGCTCACGCATTGTTCGCGATGATTAGTTTCGCATCAATGCTCGAAGGACTAAACGCGGCCCAGGCAAACGCTGAGCTAGCCATTTCGGCAGCGGAGCGGGCCGTCGCGCTAGCACCAGGGCTGGCTGAAGCTTATTCGGCGCGGGCCTTCGTTCGCTTGACGATGCAATGGCACTGGAGCGAAGCGCAGGCGGACGTGGAAAAAGCTTTACAGATCGATCCCCGCTCCGATGGAGTTCAGCGTAGATACAGTCAGCACCTTGCCGTTGTCGGGCGTTTCGACGAAGCTATTGTCGCTGCGCAAGCAGCGATCGAGATCGACCCGCTTGATGCCAACGCGTGGAGCTTTCTCGGCGCGTATCGTGCCATGATGGGTCAATTTAATGCAGCGCACCAAGCTTTACACCAATCACTTCAATTGAGCCCGCAGTCGACCTTCGCTACCTTCTACCTCGCGACGAGCGAGCTGGCCGCAGGTCGCGCGGCGGAGGCACTGGACACCAATAAAGGGCAGCAACATGAGCCGCGGCGATACGCCGTACTAGCGATGGCGAGCCACGTATTAGGGCGTGCTGAAGAGTCACAGAGCGCACTAAATGAGCTAATTGCTAAGTATGGCGAGCTCATGCCCTACCTGGTAGCGAAGGCCCACGCCTGGCGCGGTGAATTGGATTCCGCCTTTGAATGGTTAGAGCGGGCCTATAGATACCGAGACGTGGGACTCTGCTTCTTTGTTCGAGGTGATGTCGAGCTCTCCGGACTGCGTAACGATCCGCGCTACGAGGCGCTGCTTCGAAAGATGAACCTGGCTGAGCACATCCACGCCGAATCCTGAATTGTTGGATCCGGTCGTGTTCTCAAGAAGCGGCTGGGATCCAAATGCCGTGCTGTTATCGGTGAGATTCTTAATAGAGTGCTTCCGCTCCATAAGCCGTGTTGTATGACCCAGCCAAATTGTTATTGAGGGCAGCATACCCGGTGACCGTATTGGATTGACCGGTCGTATTCGCGCTCAATGGGACAACGTCGCAATCGCGCGATGCCAAGGCGCCGCGCAAGTTCTTGACCATACGGGCTTAAATGGCGGGGCGTGTAGGGATCGAAGCCACAACCAATTTATTACGAAAAGTTTCCGCGCTCTCCATTTATTACCATCCCAATCAAGTACTTATGATCCTCCTGTTGTGCCAGGACTTACGCATCAATTGGCTGCTAGAATGTGTATAAAGGTAACGTAGGATACACACGATGCGAACAAACATAGTCATTGATGACAAGCTGATGAAGGAAACGCTTCGGCTCACGGGTTTGAGGACAAAGCGCGAGGCTGTGGAGCTTGGACTTCGAACCATCGTGCGTCTGCGCAAACAAGAGGAGATTCGCAGGTTCCGAGGAAAGCTCAAATGGCACAGCGATCTTGATGCAATGAGAACTGACTAGTGACTTTGGTCGATTCCAGTGTGTGGATCGATTATTTCCGTGGCATAGAGTCCTCGCAAACCAACCGCCTCCATGCCCTCCTCGGTAACGAACCTATCGCGACCGGAGACTTAGTATTGGCCGAAGTTCTGCAGGGCTTTGGAAGCGCTCAAGATTTCAATCAGGGCAAGAAGCTGCTGACGTCGCTGCCAATCATAGAACTTGCCGGAGGAGATATTGCCATCCAAGCCGCCAACAATTTCAGGGCATTGCGATCACTTGGCATCACCGTCCGAAAAACCATCGACACATTGATCGCGACAAGCTGCATTGAGAAGGGACTGGCATTGCTTTACAGCGACAAGGATTTCGATCCCTTCGTAGAGCACCTCGGACTGCAATCCGCGATGTCAGGGACTTAGCCCGGCGCAAGGCGAGCCCTCCTTGGCTTTACCGAAGGTGTCGCTCGTGGCATATTCCTGCGCAATCTCATTGGGACCCGCCTAACGTGCATCTAGAAAAACTACTCAATCAGCGCTCAATTACCCAGGAGTCAATCTTGACGTCACGACAGAAACCGCTGCCGCATTTTGTAACGATCGTCGCAACCGCGAGCATTCTCGGCGCGTTTTGCATTCAGCTCGCGCACGGCGAAACCGTTCCCGCGGATGCTGCAGCTCACAAGAGTTGGCGCACAGTGATGGCCCGTCATGAGAACGCCGAACCGGGATGTTACCAGGCGACTTTCCCAAGCATGGTGTGGGAAAAGGTCGAATGCAGGGAAGGCAACCTGCGTGTCCCCTCCGTACCGCACCACGCAACGGGCGTGCGTAGCGAAGTGACGGGCGACGGCAACGACTACGTTGCCCAGTCGGCCGGCCTCATCACCGAAACGGTCGGGACTTTTCCGGCGGAGTCGGGTGTCAAGGGAGAAAAGACCATCGGCGTAGCCGCCTTCGGCGACGGCGGAGTTCTTGGCCCGAATGAGTACTCACTACAAATCAATACGAACTCTACGGTCCCGACTGCGGCATGTGCGGGCCACAGCGGTTGCATTGTTTGGCAGCAGTTTGCCTACGGAACCAATTTCCCATACCCGAACCAGACCCCCAAATTCAATGGGGTCGTGTTCATGGAATACTGGCTCCTCAACTGGGGCTCGTCTTCCTGTCCACGCGGGTGGCGGGGCTTTGATGGCGACTGCTTTCGGAACAGCAGCTATACGGAAGCCCCGAACGCACCGATCAAGGGCACCGCACTCCAAGACCTGACTCTGTCAGGATCGGTCGTTGCAGGCGGCAATGACACGGTGGTTTTCAACAACGGCACAACCGCATACTCGGTCACCGAGCCCGACAATATCCTAGACATCGCGTCGGTTTGGACGCAGTCCGAGTTCAATGTCTTCGGCGACGGTGATGGATCAGAGGCGGTGTTCAACGAGGGATCTTCGCTGACGGTGAACCTCGCGCTGATGGACGGTTCCAACGCCGCCCCGACATGCGTTGCGAATGCAGGCACGACCGGCGAGAGCAATAATCTGAATCTCGGCGCCTGCACAGCCACGAACGGCGCCTCCCCGTCGATCCAGTTTACTGAGTCGAACTGACGACGACGGAGGCATTTACCGATTTACCTTGCGCCCATAGCAGCCATTCATGCCTGTCGAAGCGGACATTGAAAGCTCGATAGGCTACGATCTGAGACGAGGCCTAGCGGCTCGTCTCTTCACGAGATCGCTAACGCATGCGCAGGGAGAAAAAGGGATCGGTGACGGAGCCATCGCGCGCGGTATTCCTGAGCTACACCTCGCAAGATGCGAAGGCTGCGAGGTGCATTTGTGCGCCCCTAAGGGCGGCCGGCGTCGAGGTCTGGCTCGACCAGAGCGAACTGCGCGGTGGCGATGCTTGGGATCGGCAGATCCGAAAGCAGATCCAGGACTGTGCGCTGTTCTTGCCGATCATCTCTGCCAATACCCAGGCGCGTCTTGAGGGTTATTTCCGGCTGGAGTGGAGGCTGGCAGTCGAGCGCACCCACCTGATGTCCGATCGTGTTGCATTTCTCGTTCCGGTAGTCATTGACGATACGCGTGAGCAGAATGCAGACGTGCCGGACGCATTCCGAGGAGTGCAATGGACACGCCTCCCGGCGGGAGAAACCTCCCCAGCATTTATAGAACGCGTATCGCGTCTGCTATCCGGACAGGAGTCGCCCGACCGGACAAGGCCCTCATTCGGAGGCGCTTCTTCGCCCGTGCGCTCAGCTCCGAGTCCCACATCACGATGGAAGCAACCGGCGATGCTGCTGGTTGCAACGCTTGGTGTCATGGGCGCAGGTTACCTCGCAGTAGATAAGTTCTGGCCGCCCAAGCACGCCGCTGTGCCGGCGACGGCGCCACTGGCTCAGTCGGCGTTACCAGTCCAGTCCGCGATCCCAGAGAAGTCCATTGCGGTGCTTCCATTTGTGGACATGAGCGAGCAGCATGATCAAGGGTATTTCTCCGACGGCCTCTCGGAAGAGCTGATAAATCTGTTGACCCAGGTACCCGAGCTGCGGGTGCCCGCCCGGACCTCGTCGTTCTACTTTAAGGGCAAGTCGGACGACATCGCGACGATTGCACAAAGGCTGCGTGTAGCCAACGTACTCGAAGGGAGCGTCCGGAGATCAGGCACCACGTTGCGCGTAACGGCCCAGTTGATCCGAGCCGACAACGGCTATCACCTCTGGTCGGAAACCTATGATCGGAAACTCAAGGACATCTTCGAGATCCAGGACGAGATTGCCAGCGCCGTGGTCGTTGCACTGAAGATAAGACTCGCCGCGCTGTCGGAGACCTCTCGCCAGCGTACCTCGAACATCGACGCCTACAACGAGTACCTGCTCGGCAGGCAGGTTGTCAACCGCGGCGAAGTGGGAGAATTGCAGCAATCCATCGATGCGTTCAAGCGGGCTATCGCGCTCGATCCCGACTACGCCGCTGCCTATGCCGGCCTTGCCGTTTCTGAGGCTACACGGGCCGATATGATGGGGGAGGATGCCGGACTAGAGCGCGCAAGAACGGCCGCCGACAAGGCCATCGCGCTCGCGCCTACCGAGGCCGACGGGTACGCCGCACGCGGGTTTCTGCGATTCGTCTTCGATTGGGATTGGGCGGGCGCCAGGGTCGACTTCGAAAAGGCTCTATCGCTCGATCCCAGTGACAGCGACGCGCAGCGCAACTACGGCAATCTGCTGCGGACTCTCGGCAGCCCCACGGCTGGCATCGCGGCGATAAGGAAGGCGCTCGAGGTCGATCCGCTGGCGGCGAGATCGTGGGCTGCTCTTGCCGATTCACTCACGTTTGTGGGCGACCACGCTGGGGCGCATGAGGCACTTCGCCGGGGACTCGAGATCAACCCGGAGTCAGCGTACATCCTAGAAACTCTTGCCATCCTGCAGCTGCTTGAAAGCAAATTCCCGGAAGCCCTGGAGAATTTCAGCAAGACCAAATTCGACGGTTTTCGCTTGCCGGGGACCGCAATGGCCGAGCATTCGCTCGGTCACGCCGGCGAATCGCGACGTGCGCTCGATGAATCCGTCGCGAAGGTCGCCAAGGAATCCGCTTACCAGATTGCGGAAGCCTTCGCCTGGTGCGGCGAGTCGGATAAAGCCTTCGAGTGGCTGGATCGCGCGTACCGACAGCGCGACGGCGGCCTGACGTCAATCAACACTGATCCGCTGCTCGCGTCATTGCACGCCCATCCGCGCTTCAAGCCATTCCTGCGCAAGATGAACCTGTCGGAGTGAATCGATAGAGATCGCCGCAATAAGATTCTGAATCCAGGGATACGCGTTGCGCGTTCATAAGCACTTCATCAGAAAGAAATCAACGATTCATCAGACGCTGGCGGCGGGCCTGACCTATGGTTGCAATCAAGTGAAATTGACGCGGCACAGCAACTGAAGGAGGTTGAATGGCATTGCACACATTGCGCCGCGGCGCATGCAAGTCCCCGGGTACTATGCTGAGCGCGCTAATCACCGCGGTGACATTGGTGGGCTGCCATGGCGGGGGAAGCGGCGGCGGTGCAGGGCTTGGCGGCTGGATCGATCTCGACGGTAGCTTAACCGGTCTGGTCGGCTCCGGGCTCACGCTGCAAAACGACAAAAACTACATTGGTATCAATGGTCCGGGGCAGAATTCGTCAAGTTGGCAATTCTTTGCTGTGGGTTGGTACACGAGCTACGACCTGACCGTTGCAACGCAGCCCACGAACCCGTCTCAAACGTGTGTCGTTGCGAACGGGACCGGGACGACCGGCGGACTGGGATCGACTGTCACGAACATTATGGTGACCTGCACGACCAATCCACCGCGTTTCGTGTATGTGGCCAACAGCGGCTCGAACGATGTCTCGGCCTTTAGCGTCGATGCCGGGAACGGCAGGTTGGCGGCGATCGCAGGCTCACCGTTTGCCGCAGGCAACCTCCCGGTAGCGATAGCGGTCGATCCCACGGGCACCTACGCCTATGTCGTGAATCAAACCGACGCGACGATATCCGCCTTCACGATCGATCGCGCTAGCGGCGCATTAGTGTTGGTAAACGGCTCGCCGTTTCCGACAGGGCCCGCGCCAACCTCCGTGGCCATCGATTCGTATAGCGCGTTTGTGTATGTGACGAACGGCGCCGCGGGCACGGTCTCGGCCTACACGATCAACGCCGGCGGGGCGCTAACGGCGGTGATCGGTTCGCCGTTCGCAACCGGCGCTACGCCCTCTTCTGTGACGGTGGATCCAGGGGGCTTCTTTGTCTATGTGACAAACCAGGCGGACGGTACGGTCTCAGAATTCACGATCAATAGCTCCAATGGCGCATTGACTGCCGCTAGCGGTTCGCCGTTCCCCGCCGGTACCGGTCCGCGTGCGGTGATCGTTGATCCCTCAGACTCATATGTGTATGTGGCGAATGCCACCTCGAATACCCTTTCGGGCTATAACGGCGATAGCAAAGGAAACGACTACACGATCGGGGATGCCTCAGGCGCAATCACTGCCATCAGCGGCTCGCCCTATAGAACAGGGAGTAGTCCCAGTTCGGTCGCGGTTGACCCGCTGGACAATTTTCTCTACGTGGCCAACGAGGGCTCGAACAATATTTCAGTCTATGCTCTCGGCGCTGATGGAAGCTTGAGTGCACTCCCCAGCTCGCCATTTGCAGCTGGGGATGGACCCTCGGCAGTGGCCGTCGATCCCACGGGCAGTTTCCTCTACGTAGCGAACGCCGGTTCAGACAATGTTTCCGTCTTTGCCATCGGTGCCGGTACGGGTCCGATGTCGGCAGTGAGCGGCTCACCGTACGCGGCTGGAAGCCTGCCATCTGCAATCGCTATTAGTGATTAATGGGTCGTGTCGTTTTGCACAGCTTGCATGTTGTCGTTTCGCCCGCCGCCGCCTAAATTGGTCGACGTAAATCCGAGAGACACACCACCCAGAATCAAAGTCTCCATATTCAGTCTGTGTACGCCCCGATCAGCGCCCGTGCCGCCTTCGCCGCACCTTGAACCGGGCCTGTCTGGCCTAAGGTCAGACGCGTCAGATACGCACCTTCCCATAGAAGCATCAGCGAGTCGCCGAGTTCGTCGGCATCGCGGGCGTGCATTTCATGGGCAAGCCGTCGAAAGCGCCGGCGCATGTCCGCCTTGTGCTTTTCGATTACCGGCCGCGCCGGATGGTCCGGCTCGGTAATTTCCACCGCCGCATTGGCCAGTGCGCAGCCGCGACAATCTTCCTCACCCTTGTCTTCAACCAACACATCGAATAGGGATTCGACTTGCAAGCGCGGATTGCCCGCGTGCGCGGCGAGCGTTTCCTCCCACCAGAGCAATCCCTCGCGCTCCTCGGCGCGCAAATACTCCGCCACGAGTTCGTCCTTGGAGGCGAAGTTGCGATAGAAACTCATCTTGTTGGTGCCCGCCTCGCTGGCGATGGTGTCGACCCCTACGGCCTGAATGCCGTAGCGGTAAAAGAGATCGCTCGCTGTTTTCATGATGCGATCGCGCACCCGTGACTTCGGGGCGGAAGAAATAATCTCTTCCCCTACAGCCACTTGCGTCGTCTTAGGTCGATTCATAAAGATCTCCGCTTGACATGTGACTGACCGGTCATTAACTTACCACTACCGTTACTGACCGGTAACACACGCGCATAGCATCGGTGTGTTGCAGCCCTAAGTCAAGTTCTCCTTTTGGCGGCCTTGGCGACCCGGGTCAGTCGCGGAGTCGCCCGGTTCTAGCCGGGGTCAGTAACACGAATTTTGGATCGGAGTCGTACGTGCCCCTCAAACCCGTCTTATTCAAGCGCTCATTGTCTGTTCTGCTTGGTCTTGCCGCCATCGGCGGCTTTCTGCTTCTCTCCGGTATTGGGCACTCTCGCGCCAAGCCGCAGTCAGCGACGAACGCCCCGCTGCCTCAGGTAACCGTGGCTGAGGTGATACACCGACCTCTGCGCGAATGGCAGGAATTCAGCGGACGTCTGCAAGCAGTAAACACGGTGGAGATTCGCCCACGAGTGAGCGGCTACGTCGACCGCGTTGCGTTCACCGACGGTGCGCGCGTCAAGAAAGGCCAGTTGCTCTTTCAGATCGATCCCCGTCCCTTCCAAGCGGAAGTCGACCGACTGGTCGCGGAGCGCACCCGCACTGTTTCTGACCTCGAACTCGCCAAGGCCAACCGCGCCCGCTCGGAACGGCTAATCAGCGCGCACGCTATTTCGCGCGAGGAATACGAGCGCCAGGTAGCAGCCGAAGCTTCCGCTCAGGGCGCGTTGGGCTCGATCGATGCGTCATTGCAGGAAGCGCGCCTGAATCGGGAGTTCACGGAAGTTCGCGCGCCGATTGAAGGCCACGTATCGCGCGCAATCATTACCGCGGGAAATCTCGTCACGAGTGCGAGCCTCCTAACCACCCTCGTCTCCGACGATCCGGTCTACGTCTATTTCGATGCCGATGAGCAGACCTACCTTCGTTATGCGAAGGCGCAGCACGACCATCCGAGCACGAATGGGGAGGACTCCGAGGTTTACATTGGACTCGTGGACGAGGACGGCTATCCGCACCCAGGCCGACTCGACTTCATCGACAACCAGGTCGATTCCACGACCGGCACCATTCGTGCGCGCGCCGCACTTGCGAACCCGGACGGCCGCTATACGCCAGGACTGTTCGCGCGCGTGCGGCTGATAGGCGGCGAAGATCACGACGCGATCCTCGTCGAGGACCGAGCCGTGGGTACGGATCTTTCAAAAAAGTTTGTGCTGACGCTCACCAAGAATAACCGCATCGAATACCGCCTCGTCGAACTCGGGCCGGAAATCAACGGCCTGCGGGTGGTAACGCAGGGACTTGCCCCGAGCGATCTCATCGTCGTCAACGGTTTGCAGCATGTCCGGCCTGGACAGAGTGTTGCCGCCACGCGCGTTTCCATGAGCGATGCCGCCGGCGGCCTTAGCCAGGTGGCGGCGGCAACCGCCACGAGCCCGGTCCCTGCGGCCACGCATCTTGCGCAGGCCACGCTCGCTGCTCACGTCGCGCGGTAACGTCATGAAACTCTCACAATTCTTCATTGGCCGCCCAATCTTTGCGGGCGTTCTGTCGGCCCTCATCTTTCTCGCCGGCCTGATCGCACTGCCACAGCTTCCGATCAGCGAGTACCCGGAAGTGGTGCCGCCGACGGTCATCGTGAAGGCCACCTACCCCGGCGCGAACCCCAAAGTTATCGCGGAGACTGTGGCAAGCCCACTCGAACAGGCGATCAATGGCGTGGAGGGAATGCTCTACCAGTCCTCACAGGCAACCGCCGACGGCGTGATGACACTCACCATCACGTTCGCCTTGAGCACTGATGTCGACAAGGCGCAGGTTCAGGTGCAGAACCGCGTGTCGCAGGCGTTGCCGAAACTCCCCGACGTCGTGCAGCGTCTCGGAGTGGTGACCAACAAGGCCTCACCCGACTTGACCATGGTGGTGCACTTGGTGTCTCCGGATAATCGCTACGACACGCTGTATCTGTCGAATTACGCACTGCTCCGCGTCAAGGATGAACTCGCTCGCTTGGATGGCGTTGGGGATGTGCAGGTGTTCGGCGCCGGCCAGTTCTCGATGCGTATTTGGTTGGATCCCGAGAAGGTCGCGAGCCGCGGACTCACCGCGGATGATGTCGTGAAAGCCATCCGCGAGCAAAACATACAGGTCGCGGCGGGCCAATTGGGGGCACCGCCACTGCCGAGCGCGACAGAATTCCAGGTGGCGATCAACGCCAAGGGGCGCCTGACAACCGAGGACGATTTTCGCGGCATCATCATCAAGACCGGCGCCGCCGGCCAGGTCACACGCCTGAAGGACGTCGCGCGCGTCGAACTCGGCGCCGACACCTATGCGCTGCGAGCGCTTCTCGATAACAAGGCGGCCGCGGCGATTCCGATTTTTCAGCGCCCCGGCAGCAATTCGATCGCGATTTCCGAGCTGGTGCGCGCAAAAATGCAGGAATTGAAGCGCGACTTCCCGCAAGGCGTCGACTACCAGATCGTCTATGATCCCACCGTATTCGTGCGCGGTTCCATCCACGCGGTGGTGCATACCCTGCTCGAGGCCATCCTGCTGGTGGTCTTGGTCGTCATCGTCTTCCTTCAGACCTGGCGAGCTTCCGTCATCCCGTTGATTGCCGTGCCGGTGTCACTGGTCGGGACATTCGCCGTCATGCATCTCTTTGGCTTCAGCTTGAATGCGCTGTCGCTCTTTGGCCTGGTGCTTGCCATCGGCATCGTCGTCGACGACGCCATCGTGGTCGTTGAGAACGTCGAGCGCAACATTGCCAACGGCTTGAAGCCCATCGATGCGACCCGCCAAGCAATGCGTGAGGTGACCGGCCCCATCATCGCGACAGCTCTCGTGCTCTGCGCGGTATTTGTGCCGACCGCATTCATCAGCGGGCTCACCGGCCAGTTCTACAAGCAGTTCGCCCTGACCATCGCCATCAGCACGGTGATCTCGGCGTTCAACTCCCTCACGCTCTCACCGGCGCTTTCCGCCCTGCTGCTCAAGGAACATGGAGCGCCGCCCGATCGCCTGACCCGCATCCTGAACGCAGTACTCGGCGGTTTCTTCCGCCCGTTCAATCGCCTCTTCGCGCGCTTCACGACGCGCTACGTCAGCGGCGTGGGCCATGTCGTGCGCGCCGGTGGCGTCGCACTCTTTATATACGGCGGACTGATTGCGCTGACTTTCTTGGGCTTCGATCGCACTCCGACCGGTTTCATTCCTCCTCAGGACAAGCAGTACCTGGTGAGTTTCGCCCAGCTGCCCGATGCGGCGACCCTCGATCGCACCGAGGCGGTCATACGGCGCATGGACGAGATCGCCCTTAAACAGCCGGGTGTCGATCACGCGGTGGCTTTCCCCGGCTTGAGTATCAACGGGTTCACGAACAGCCCCAATTCCGGCATCGTGTTCGTGACCTTAAAACCCTTCGATGAGCGCAAGTCCAAACAACTCTCCGCCGGCGCCATCGCTGCCGCGCTTAATCAACAGTACGGCACCATACAGGAGGCATTCATCGCCGTGTTCCCGCCACCGCCGGTCATGGGCTTGGGCACTATCGGCGGGTTTCGCATTCAGATTGAGGATCGGGGAGGCCTAGGCTTCGAAGAGCTCTATAAGCAGACGCAGAATTTGATCGCGAAGGGCAATCAAACGCCTGCGCTGCAGGGCTTATTCTCCAGCTACCAGGTCAACGTCCCGCAGATCGATGCCGATGTGGATCGCGAAAAAGCCAAGTCGCAAGGCGTATCAGTGCAGGAACTCTTTGACACCATGCAGGTGTACTTGGGCTCACTCTACGTCAATGACTTCAACGCGTTCGGTCGCACCTATCCCGTAACCGCGCAAGCAGAACCGAATTTCCGGCTCCAGGCCGAGGATGTCGTCAGGCTCAAAACCCGCAATGCCGCCGGCGACATGATCCCGCTGGGATCCTTCGTCACGGTCAAGCGCTCCTCGGGACCCGACCGCGTCATGCACTACAACTCCTACCCCACTGCCGAGATCAACGGCGGTCCTAACCTAGGCTTTAGCTCCGGTCAGGCGCAAGCGGCCATAGAGCAACTCGCGCGGCAAGAGTTGCCCAATGGGATGAGTTTCGAATGGACCGAGCTGACTTACCAGCAGCTCATTGCCGGCAACACCGCGGTACTCATCTTCCCGCTGGTGGTGTTGCTCGTGTTTCTGGTTCTCGCTGGTCAGTACGAGAGCTTAAGCCTGCCGCTTGCGGTCATCCTGATCATGCCGATGGTGCTCTTGTCGGCGATCACCGGGGTTGAGCTGACGCACGGCGATAGCAACATCTTCACGCAAATCGGCTTGATCGTGCTCGTGGGGCTCGCCAGCAAAAATGCGATCCTGATCGTAGAGTTTGCGAGGGACCAGGAGCTCGAGGGTGTGCCGCCGCTGCAAGCGGCGCTGAATGCCGCGCGGCTGCGGCTGCGCCCAATCTTGATGACCTCAATGGCGTTCATTATGGGTGTCGTGCCGCTCGTCGCCTCGACGGGCGCGGGCGCAGAAATGCGCCATGCCATGGGAGTCGCAGTGTTCTCCGGGATGCTGGGTGTCACAGTCTTCGGGCTCATCCTGACGCCTTTGTTCTACGTCCTGGTTCGCAAGATCTCCCAACGAGCGCGTAGCAAAAGCCCGGTGGATGCCGTCACCCCCACTCTTCTCGATCAACCGACGCAATGAAGGGCTACTTATGAAAACAGTACTTGCGACGGTCTTGGGGACGTTTCTGCTAGCCGCTTGCGCCGTCGGCCCGAATTATCATGCGCCGCCCGTTGCCCCGGCGCTCGTGCAGAACGCCCAGTCGAGCGCATTCGTCATGCAATCCCCCGAAGCTCTTTGGTGGCAGGAGTTTGGCGACGACGAGCTCGATGGCCTCGTCCGGCGCGCGCTTGCCGCGAATTTGGATCTGCGCTCCGCGTTTGACCGAGTCCGGGCGGCCCGCGCCGTCCTCGTGGAGAGGAAACTGGACTACGCACCCCACGTGCAGGTGGAAGGTGCCTACACGCACTTTGATGAGCAGCAACCTGGATTCGGATCCGACCGCATCAACGCGCAGAGCGACAGCCTGGGGTTTGATGCCACGTGGGAAATTGACCTCTTTGGGCATGTGCGCCGCTCGGTCGAGGCCGCTCGGGCCGACTTGGGCGCCGAGCGCGCCAATTATCAGGATGCTCAAGTCACCGTAGCCGCCGAGGTTGCGCGCAATTACTTTGAGCTTCGAGGCGCCCAGAAGCGTCTCTTGGTGGCCCGAGAGAACTTAAACACCGAGCATCAAACGCTCGATCTCACACAACTGCTGGACGAGACAGGTCGCGGCTCGGAACTCGACCTGCAACGCAGTCGTGCGCGGCTGAAGGCCACCGAGGCCACGATTCCACCGCTCGAGGCGGCGGAGAAGCAGGCGGCCTATCGATTGGCGGTTCTATTGGGCGAGCGACCGGGCGCGCTGGATCTAGAGCTTCAACCAGCCACAGTCGCGACCTACGCCAAGGCGCTGCCCATCGGGGACCCCACCGAGCTTCTTCGCCGGCGGCCCGATGTTCGCGCGGCCGAACGCCAACTCGCCGCCGCGACGGCGCGAGTGGGCATTGCAACCGCCGACCTATTCCCGCGCGTCAACGTCACCGGTTTCATTGGATTTTTGTCGGGGGACGTGGGCCGGCTGTTCAGCACGTCCACAGGCAACAATGCTCAGGCGTGGTCCATATCACCGACCGTGAGCTGGGCGGCATTCGACATTGGCTCCGTCAAAGCGCGGCTGCGCGCCAGCGAAGCGCAGTCCGACGCCGCAGCGGCCAACTACGAGAAGGTTGTGCTCACTGCGCTCGAGGATACCGAGAATAGTTTTGTCGCCTACAGCGCGCGGCAAACACAGCTGAAGAGCCTGTCGGAGCAGGCGCAAGCCTCGCGGCGTGCCGCAGAACTTGCGGATACGCAATACCGGGAGGGCGTCGCGGACTTTTTGGTCTTGCTGGATGCACAGCGCACGCAGCTCGAGGCCGAGGACTCCGTCGCGCAAGCAGAGACGGCCGTCAACGTATCCGTCGTCGCAATCTATAAGGCCCTCGGTGGCGTCGGACAGCCGCTGAGCGATGCTGCTCCGATAGTAGTGGCGCGAGTTCCATGAGGGCACGCATCGGCATGGCCGTGGGTACCTATTGGGGTGGCATCACACAAGCCATCGACGTCATCGCGACGATTACTGCGATCGGCGCAATCGGCAGTCTGCCTGCGCTTCTCAGCGTGCTCGCCAAGTACACGCGCCTCGCCGTCAGGCGTTTGGGGGGCGGGCAATCGCGCGCCGCGAGCAAATGCGCCGGCGCCACGCAACTGCGCCATATCACCATCCTGCTAGCGTGCGTGAGTCTGCTCAGCCTTCAAGGTTGCGCGCCGACCCCCGTCGTGGAAACGAACGCGGTCCAACGGGAGGCGCCGAATTCGATCCGCACGCTCGGACCCGATCTGCGTTTCTCGACAGTATCCTCGGACAGCGCCGCACGGCGCCTTCGTGCAGCGCGCACGGGCCAGCCGGTTAGCATTCTTGCGCTCTCGGGGGGCGGCGCCGACGGTGCGTTTGGCGCAGGCGCACTGGTCGGACTTACACATACAGGTCTGCGCCCGCAGTTTTCGGTGGTCACCGGTGTCAGCGTCGGAGCGCTGATCGCTCCTTACGCTTTCCTGGGTTCGGCCTGGGACGATAAGCTTGTCGAGGTCTACACATCCGGTCTCGCAGAGCACTTGCTGCAGTCCCGCGCCTTGGGCGTGCTTTTTGGCTCCAGCATGTATCGCGGCGCGCCACTGAGGCAGCTGGTTGACCGATATGCCACGGATGCCTTGATCCAAGCGGTGGCGCACGAGGCCGCGACCGGACGACTGCTGCTTGTGGCCACGACGGATGTCTGGACTGGAGAGCCGGTGGTGTGGGACTTAGGGTCAATCGCAATGAATGGCGGCCCTGGCGCAAGGCAGCTATTTCGCGATGTATTGGTGGCCGCAGCCAGCGTACCGGGAATGTTCCCGCCGGTCGTCATTCGCGTGCATGATCAGGACCTGCTGCTGGAGGAGGTTCACGTCGACGCGACGTTTACCATGCCGTTTTTCGTTCCATCAGCTTTCGTCGAGCCGCCACGAGACTCCATCGACCCGTCGATGCGCGCCTCGGTGTATATCATAGTCGATGGGCAATTGAGCGAACAGCCGCTGGCGATTCGGTTGCGAGCGAAACCAATTCTGTCGCGCAGCGTTTCCGCTGGGCTCAATCACATGTTGAGGACAACCCTTGAACTGACTGCCGCCAATGCAGAAATTGATGGCGCACAGCTTAAATTCGCAGCAGTTCCCGTCGCTTACCCGCCGCTAGACCCGTTTGACTTCCACACAGCAAAGATGCGCTCGCTGTTCCGCTACGGCTATGAGTGCGCTCAAGCGGGTCGACTGTGGACCTTATCGCACAGCGAGGGAAGTGACAGGGAGGGCCGCGCTGCCTTAGCGACTCAAGACACCCCATGTCCGGTCGATGATGAATCCATCGGACGTCTTGCGGTGCGCTGAGATTTTCACTATTTGGCTAGGAGATCTAGCTGCGTTGCATGACTCACGGCCGCGAAGCACCGACGGTCGCGAGCACGGCGATCCTCAAGTGTCGATTGTCGCCATCGATGCCGCAGGGTAACGCGCTCCGGCCACCGGCCGTTCACGCAGGATCCCGTACAGCCGCTCGAGCTGTGCATCGCCCAGCCGCACCATGACGGACAGCGCATTTTCTTTGAGGCGCTTGACGCTGCGCGTGCCAGGAATCGGCACGATGAACGGTGCGCAGTCGAGCAGCCAGGCAAGGGCGACCTGGGCGGGTGTATAGCCTTCCTCCCGTGCAATCTGCGATACGATCTCCACTATCTGTAGATTAGTGGCGAAATTCTCAGGCGAAAATCGAGGATTGTTGCGCCGGAAGTCGCCGGCGTCGAAATCCTCCGGCTTCTTGAACACGCCGGTAAGAAAGCCACGGCCGAGCGGGCTGTAGGCGACAACGCCAATATCGAGTTCCTCGCAGGCGGGCAGAATGGTGCTCCCCAGGTCTCGCGACCACAGTGAGTATTCGCTCTGCAGCGCGGCGATGGGATGCACTTTTACGGCGCGCCGAATTGTAGCTGCCGAGGCCTCCGACAGTCCCAGGTGGCGCACCTTGCCTGCCTTGACCAGATCCGCCATGGCGCCCACCGTTTCCTCAATCGCAACCTTGGGGTCGACGCGGTGCTGATAGTACAGATCGATATGATCGACGCCGAGCCGCTTGAGACTGGCATCGCAGGCCGCGTGCACGTACTCGGGTGTCCCATTGATGCCGAGAAACGCGCCGTCGGCGGCGCGCACACTGCCAAACTTGGTGGCGAGCACGACTTCCTCGCGGCGCGTTTTGAGGACGGTCGCCAACAGGCGTTCGTTGGCGCCAACGCCGTACATATCGGCGGTATCGAGGAAGTTGATGCCGATATCGAGCGCAGCATTGAGCACACGCAGATTGGTGGCTTCATCGGACGGGCCATAGAAGTCCGACATACCCATGCAACCGAGGCCGATGGCCGAGACCTCCAGGCCTTGTGGGCCGAGTTTGCGACGCGGAATTTTCATAGGGTCTCCCAGGCGGATTGTGTGTGTCCTTTAATGCTAGCCACCGGCGCCATCGAGACGCTAGATCATTACTGTCTGGTTCTTGCCTAATCCTGCAAACGGTGTGATCCTGAGTATCGCGCCGCGCGACGGCCGATTACCATGCGCCAAGCACTCCAGGATTGAGAAACAGTCATGTTCGACAGCAGTTTGCAGAGAATTCGCGGGATGACCGGAATGGCGGATCGGCAGCAAGAGTTGTCGGCGCGGGTTGCCCGATTGACGCCGTTCGACGGCACCCATCAATCAGCGCTGCCGTCGCTCGCGTTGATCCGTGGCAGCATGCCGACAGTGTGCATGCCGGTTGTCTTTCAGCCTTGCTTGGCTATCGTTGTGCAGGGTCGCAAGCGCGCAGTACTCAACGACGAAGTATTCCACTACGACGCGCTGAACTACCTGGTCGTGTCAGTGACATTGCCTGGTATGGGCCAAGTGCTCGAAGCCAGTCCCGAGCATCCGTACCTATCCTTACGTCTGAATCTCGACCTAGAGGAAATTGCGCGCTTGGTGCTGCAACTGGGTGACCGAGGCCCGTCGCCCGCCACCGCAGATCGCGGCTTATTCGTCGCCCGCTTGGACGAACCTCTACTGGACGCCGTATTGAGAATGGTGAAACTACTCGATACGCCGGAGGACATCGACGTGCTCGGCCCGGTCGTACAGCGCGAAATCTACTATCGGATGTTGCGTGGCGATCTCGGGTCTCGCCTCGTCGACCTGGCCCAGAGCGAGGGCGGCAATCATCGCGTGGTGCGCGCCATCGAATGGCTCAAGCAGCATTATACGGCGCCGCTGCGCATCGAGGACCTGGCTGATGCTGTGCATCTGAGCCCGTCGGCGCTGCATCACCGTTTCAAGTCGGTCACTGCCATGTCGCCGCTGCAGTACCAGAAGCACTTAAGGCTGCACGAGGCCCGACGGCTGATGTTCGCCGACGGCATCGAATGCGCTGCCGCCGGTCATCGGGTGGGCTACGAAAGTGCTTCGCAGTTCAGCCGCGAATACCGGAGGCTGTTCGGTGCGCCACCGCGGACAGAAATCGCTCGCTTACGCGATATTGGCGTCTCGGCATAACGCAACGAGAATCAGAACGCGCTCATGCGCCGCTCGGAATTCTAGAAATTGAGCAGGATTGCCAGCAGGCCCGCCGCGATTCCCGTAAGAAACACAACCAGCGATATCACTCCCAACACACGCATCGACAGTACTTTTCCCATCATAGCGAGCGACGGCAGGCTGATCGGTGGGAGGGTCATCATCAGCGCTGCGGCAGGTCCCGCGCCGACGCCCAAAGCCAGCATGGCCTGAACGATAGGCACCTCCCCTGCGGTGGGAATGACGAACAGGAGTCCGGCCGCCGACATCAGGGCAATCCACTGCAGATCATTGCCGACTGCGGGGCCCGCAATGGGAAACAACCAAGCGCGAGTCGCGCCCAGAATCAACACTAGGATCAAGTACTCCGGGATGAGTCCAATGACCAGTTGCGCGAATCGAGTGAGCCAACCCCTAATCGACGGACTTTCAGGTGCGGACTCGGCGATAACCTGGCTCAACTGGGTCCGCAGCGCCGCGACCTCACTGGCTCGGGCCATGCGGCTGATCAGATAGCCGGTGCCGAACACCAGCGGAATGCCCAGCGCGAGTCGCAGGCCGGTCCATTTCCAACCCAGCACGAATCCCATGAAGATCAACGCCGCGGGATTTAACACCGTGTTGCCCAGCCAAAAGGCAGTCGCCGCGGCCGCGGATGCCTGCGCGCGCCGCAATCCGATCACCACGGGCGCCGCACAGCAGGTGCACATCATGCCGGGAATCGCCAGCAGACCGCCCACTGCCACACTGCTGAGATTCGCCCGTCCGAGCTTACCGGCAATCCATGCTCTTGGAGCAAATTCCTGCAGGGCGGACCCCAGCAGTAATCCGAGAACCATGGCTTGCCAAATGGCCTTTCCATAGGCCAAGGCGTAGTCGAACGCCGCCTGCCACGACGGGGCAGGTGCTTGGGCGGAAGTGCCCATCAAAATTGATTTGCCGATCGAGTGGTTGGCGGAAGCCAAGAATGCTTTGTTGTAGTACGGCATCCACTTCACATAGAAAAGACCTGCGACCGCGATGATCAGGATGATCATGACACGGGTGACCGGCATCAATGGCTTATCGTAAAGACGCATCACTGCCATCTGGCTACTCCACCCGTATCTCCGGACTCCCAGCGGTCATGCAGCCGATCACCGACGCCTGCGTAAATCCACAGCGGGCAAAGATCGCTTGCACGCCCGGGAGCTCTTCGGGGTCGCAGGCAATCAGCAGGCCGCCCGAAGTCTGCGGATCGGTCAGGATCGCCTGGACGGAGGCGCTCATGGACTCGAGCCCCCGGACGTTACTGCCATAGGATCGCCAATTTCGACTGGATGCGCCGGTCGCGATTCCGGACTCAGCAAGCGCCCGCACCCCCAACAGCAATGGCACCCCGTCCGCCTCGATCCGTGCGCCGAGACCGCTGCCCTGGCACACCTCCAGCAGATGTCCCAGCAATCCGAAGCCCGTCACATCCGTCATGGCGTGCACACCCGCAAGATTACCGAGCTCCATCCCCGGCAGATTGAGCTGCGTGGTCGTTTCGATCATGAGGCGATAGGCGGCATCATCCAGCAGATCTTTCTTGAAGGCCGCAGAGAAGATGCCGATGCCGAGCGGCTTGCTCAGGATCAACATGTCGCCTTCCTGGGCACGGCAATTGCGCTTGACTTTCTTTGGGTCGACTACGCCGGTAACGGCAAGTCCATAGATGGGTTCCACGGAATCGATGCTATGGCCCCCCGCGATGGGAATGCCGGCCCGCGCGCATACCGATTCGCCGCCGCGCAGGATGTCGCGAATGGAATCGTGGGACAGCGTATTGATCGGCATTCCGACTATCGCCAGTGCCAGTAGTGGCCGGCCGCCCATGGCGTAGATATCGGAAAGGGCGTTGGTCGCGGCGATACGCCCGAAATCGAATGCATCATCAACAATGGGCATGAAAAAGTCGGTGGTCGACACGATCGCTTGCTCATCGTTCAAGCGATACACGGCGGCATCGTCAGAAGTTTCTGTGCCCACGAGCAGATCGGCGTAGCGCGCTCCCAGCGACGTGCCCTTCAGCAAATCAGCTAGAATCCCCGGCGAAATCTTGCAGCCACAACCGCCACCGTGCGAAAGCGCCGTCAGTCGCGGTGCGGGTAATGATGAAGAGCGTGCGTTCATCAATGAATCTCCCTTCGATAATGGCGGAAGGTAGCAGGAGTCGAACCTACCGGGAAACGCTTGACGTCCCCCACCGGGTTTGAAGCCCGGCCGCACCACCGGATGCGCATGCCTTCCGCAGCGATCGCTAGCCCGTCCCGATAATTACGCCTTTAGATTCGTGCCAACTGCTGTCGGCGCGCAACACGCGTCCCTGGGGCGTGCGGCGAGTATAGCCAACGCGGTCGAAGAATTCCAAAACCTGAATGGTGCGTTTTCTGCCCAATCCGATTGAGTCGCGATAGTCCGCCGCCTCGACCAAACCAGCTTGCTCGTACAGGCCGCGCAGCTTCCGAGCCAATGCGCGAATGCTATCTCGATGGTAAAAGAGATCGCGTACCACTTGGTATACATCGCGCTGAACCGTGCACTTGCGCAGCACCAGTCTCACCTCGTCATCATCGACCCGCAGGGCAAGCGCCAGATCCCGCACCCACGGCGGGTCAAAACCTCCCGTCGCCAGGGCGGATCGCAGTTTTTGCGCCAAGTCGCGTTCGCGCTCGTTCAACGTGACTCGATGTTCCGGTAGGTGTAGCCAATGTTCGCTTTGCTGCAGGAGCTGCTCCTGCACGAGTTCATCGATCAGCGCACGCCAAAGCGCGTCTGCGACAGTCGGTGCAATCATGCGGCGCAGCCGCCCCCGATCGATCCCCGGCTCGTCGGGCTGCTGAAGATGGAACACCCGCAGGGCCTCCAGCGTGCGTTGGCACAGGAGTTGCCAATGCGAGTCCAGAATGACGACACTCTGCCCAGCCGAATTGACGATCCTAGCCTGCGGCGCCAATGGGATGCGTTCGGATGGCAGACCTCTCAGTCGAACCAGCTCCCGCATCTCGATGCCGTTTGGGGAATTTTCCAGCAACGACGCAACTCCCTCATCGAGAAGCATGCGCTGAATGGCCGTGAGGTAGGCCAATCGCTCGGGGCTTCGTCGGCGACGCGATGGCGCAGCCGGATCGATGACCATTCCCCCGCCGACGGTATTGCGCGCCTGGGCGTCGCGCGCGATGAAGACATCGCCTGCGGCCGCACAGACCGGGCTATCGAATATGAGTTGCGCGCGCGCGTTGGCGCCTCCAGTCAGTTCGTCCGTCTCGAGCAATGCGACCCGAGCGACGCGATGTGCAGTGCCGAGATGCACGTGCAGTGGCGCATGATTCAAAAGCGTCCCGCTGGAGGGAAGCCAGCGTAGCTGCACATCCAGCCGCACACTGGGAGAGAGCGCGCGCGGATCGGCGAGCCAATCACCGCGCGTCAGCGCAGTCTTATCGATCCCGGCTAGATTCAACGCACAACGCTCCCCTGCCCGACCGAATTCCGCGGAGCGGTTTTGCGTATGAATGCTGCGCACCCGAACCGGCGTGCCGGCGGGCATTACGGTGACCGTGTCTCCCACGTGAACCCGACCTGCCAGCGCGGTGCCCGTTGCCACCGTTCCGTGGCCCGGCAGAGTAAACACGCGGTCGACGGCGAGGCGAAACAGACCCTCATCGGAGCGCGTCGGACAATTCAATGCAATGTCCATCAAGTGGCTACGCAGTGCCGCGACACCCGGATCATTCGGCGCGGCTGCATTCAGCGCAAACAGCGGCGCTTCGCGCAGAACCGTGGGGGAAAGCAGGGTCTTGATCTGCGCCGTCACCACCTCGGATCGCGTCTCGGCCACTCGATCGATTTTGCTGATCGCAACGGCACCGCGACGAACGCCCATCAAGTCCAAGATGGCCAGGTGTTCGCGCGTCTGCGGCATGACGCCGTCGTCCGCCGCGATGACCAGAAGCGCGAAATCGATTCCCCCGGCGCCGGCCACCATTGTATGCACCAGCCGCTCATGGCCCGGCACATCGATGAATGCCAAAGGCTCGCCGCCCGCCACGGAGGAATAGGCATAGCCCAGTTCTATGGAGATGCCGCGCTCTTTTTCTTCCTTGAGCCGATCCGTATCGACACCGGTCAAGGCGCGAACCAGACTGGTCTTACCGTGATCGATGTGACCGGCAGTGCCGATGATCATCGGTGCAAAGCGCTCCATTGCGCAGTGAACTCGGCTTCATCAGCAACCTCCAGGCAGCGCATGTCGAGCCACAGTGCCTTATCGGCGATGCGCCCGATGACAGGACGCGGTAAGTCGCGCAGCATGGCCTCGAGCCGATTGAGGCTCGAGCGCCTGGCGCGCGATTGAGTCACTCGCAACCCAAAGCTCGGCAACCGGTCGGCCGGCATTGCCCCGCTGCCGATCTGCGACTTCATGGGCGTCACTGCGACTTCGAACGCGTCGCCGAAAGCCGCCTGCACCGTCGGCATCAAGCGTCGAGCCTGAGCCTCGATCTGCGCCACAGAACGGGTCAACAGACGCAGGACGGTCAATTTCCCGGCCAGCAATTCGGGCGCGCGGTAGAGTCCCAAAACCGCCTCGAGCGCGGCCAGGGTGAGCTTACCGATACGTAGCGCGCGTTTGAGCGGGTTCTTCTTGATGCGTGCGATCAGATCGGCGCGCCCGACGATGATGCCCGCCTGTGGCCCTCCCAACAGCTTGTCGCCGCTGAATGCGACGAGATCGGCGCCGGCGGCAATCGCCTCGCGCACAGTCGGCTCCTTCGGCAGACCCCACTGGGTGAGATCGACGAGACTGCCGCTGCCCAGATCCACCACCACCGGCACGCCGTGCGCCCTGCCCTGCTGCGCGAGCTCGGCAATTCCGACAGACGCGGTGTATCCGGTGATCACATAATTGCTGGTGTGCACCTTCATTAACAGAGCGGTCCGCGTGTTGAGAGCGCCCGTATAGTCCGAGGCATGGGTGCAATTGGTCGTGCCCACCTCGACCAGTTTTGAGCCGGCACTGCGCATCACGTCGGGGATGCGGAACGCGCCGCCGATTTCTACTAGTTCCCCACGCGACACCACGACCTCGCGGCGGTTGGCCAGGGTGTTCAGCATCAGTAGAATCGCCGCGGCGTTGTTATTCACCACCGTCGCGGCCTCGGCGCCCGTCAGGTGCCGCAACAATGGCTCGACCACATCATCGCGATCGCCGCGGCCACCGCTGCTCAAATCATATTCCAGGTTGACGGGAGCGCTGAGCGCGCGGACGACTGCCTCTTGCACTTCGGTGGGCAGTAAAGCTCGCCCTAGATTGGTGTGCAGCACGGTGCCCGTCAGATTGTAAACGGATCGTAAGCGCGGACGCATCTGTTGCTGCAATCGCGCGTCGACACTTTCCGCGATGCTTCCCGCAGTCAGCGCATGGTGACCCAATTCGCCGAGGGCGGCCTGCCGACGGAGTGCAGCGAGCGCCTCGCGCAGTGCAGTAGTTACCTGAGTTCGTGAGTAGTGCATCAGTGCCGGAGCAAAATCCGCCTCATTCAACAGCAGATCCAGTGACGGGATATCGGCTGCTCGGGCCGGAGTGGGCTCGGACGGCACGTCAACTCTCGTTGGATTGCCACAGCAGTGGATTGCCGCTTAGGCGATGATAGCCACTTTGGCCGAGCAACAAATCGAGGTTAACGCTGGCCAGGTCATCGGCCACGGGCTCTACCCCGGGATCTTTCTCTTGATAAAGAATCTTGCGGTAGCCGTGGCATTCCTCACAAGTTTCCGCGCGCACCGCCGCCTCGGCCGCACTGCCGTCGTTCTCCTCGCTCGCACCGATTGTCGCGGATTGATACGCAATGCTCTTGCCCGAAGCGCCGCAGCCGGTGCACTGCACGCGCACCATGTGCCACTCCGTGCTACACACTGCACAATGTAGATACCGATATCCCTGGAAGGGTGCCTGGGCATACACCATGCTCGCCACCGGCTGGCTGCCGCACAGCGGGCAGAGACCGGGCACATCGAGTGCAGCGACCCGATCGGCAATGAAGGAGGCGGCCGTTGCCGCCCCATGCACCTGCACTGTGGCCATGACGATGGGCGCCGTCGCCGGATCAATCGGCTCATCTCCCGACTGCAGCAACGCATCCGCTTGGCCTTGGGCCCAGTCGCGGGGTGCACGCCGAATCCTGGAGATTGTCTCGCGCACCTGCGCCGGAAATTCCGGGTGCGCACCAAGCGCCCCACACAAGGTCTCCAGCGTGTCGAACCACGCGCCGGTGCGCGGCCACGCGGTCGGTTGAATAGGGGGCATGCCGTGTTCGGCCGACATTTGGATGTGCCCGGGCGTCGGAATCGAGACGGGTAGGCCCGCCAAGGCCGTGTGCTGCGCGTCCACCAACACCGCAAGGAAGCGCAGGTAATCACCGATACCGGCGCTCGCGCTTAAGTGGCGCAGACGCGCCGCCCGCCGGGCGAAGACGGTGGCCCGGGCCGGCAGTCGAACCCGGGGAATGGATCGCTGCGCGAGGGTTTCTATCTCGCCGGGTTCCAGGATGCGTTGCGCCATGGTAGGCGCAACTCTACCTCTGTTGGATGCCCTTGGTCACCTCGCGGAACCACGCGCGGTGATGTTTCCAGGCCCAACCCAGCGTCACCCAGCCCCGCGTCATCGCGCGAATGGACCCTTTGACCCAGATTCCCGCATAGATATGCACGACGATCGAACAGATGAGCACGAAGCCGAAAAACGCATGTGCCAGCGCCCCGAGGCGCACGACGCCTATGGAGAAATATCCAGAGAAGTACTGCCGCCATATCACGATGCCCGACAGCAACAGCGCGGCGAGACAAATGACGATGGTAAAATACAAAAGCTTCTGGCCGCCGTTGTAGCGGCCGACTTCCGGCAAGTTCTCTTCCTTGTTATTGACCACGTCCTTGATCTTGCGCAGCCATGTCCAGTCTCGCTGCTGGAGCATGTTATCGCGCCAAAGCTTCATGCCCAGCAGTGTAAAGGCAGCCACCATGAAACAGCCGATGAAGGGATGCAGGATCCGCGTCCAGGGCCCACCGCCGAACAGAGCGGTCAGCCAAAACAACGCCGGATGAAATAGCGCGAGTCCGGACAGCGCCAGAAGCACGAAGCTGATCGCAACGATCCAGTGGTTGATACGCGTCGCAGCACTGTAGCGCACAATGCGCTCGTAATGGGCTACGGTCATGGCGTTTTCTCCAGCTCGCGGCGTGCGGCTTCCTCGTCATGCTCGTCCGTCTCATTCGGCCCAATGCCGATGTAGTGCAGAAATCCCACCGCGGCGGTGGCGGCGATCGCGAACAGCGCCAGCGGTTTGGTGACGCCCTTCCACAGCTTCACCATCGGACTGATTCGCGGCCTTTCCGGCAGCCCGCTGTAGAGCATCGGCTGATCCGCGTGATGCAAAACATACATCACGTGCGTGCCGCCTACCCCCGCAGGGTCGTAAAGCCCGGCTTGGTCGAAGCCGCGAGATTTCAGATCCTCGATGCGCTCGGCCGCATGCTGAGTCATATCCTCCTTGGTGCCGAATACGAGAGCCCCAGTGGGACAGGATTTCACGCAGGCAGGTTCCAGACCCACCGCGACGCGGTCGGAACACAGTGTGCACTTGTAGGCTTTCTTATCCTTCTTCGAGATGCGCGGAACGTCGAACGGACAGCCGGTGATGCAGTAGCCGCAGCCGATGCAGTTCTCTTCCTGAAAATCGACGATGCCATTGGCGTACTGCACGATCGCGCCTGGCGACGGGCACGCCTTCAGGCAACCGGGATCTTCGCAGTGCATGCAGCCGTCCTTGCGAATCAGCCACTCGAGATCGCCTTTGGGGTTTTCGTATTCCGCGAAGCGCATTACTGTCCACGACTGCCCGGAGAGGTCCGGCGGATTGTCGTAATGACCGGTGCAAGCGCCGATTGCATCGCGCAGATCGTTCCATTCCATGCAGGCGACCTGGCATGCCTTGCAGCCGATGCACTTGGTGGTGTCGATGAGCTTCGCGACCTGGCCGGTGT
>Ga0302326_10001375_pt1 | contig 61990 bp, 56 predicted proteins | sample Palsa_T0_3_FD_202264 | JGI IMG/M metagenome (GOLD analysis project Ga0302326, IMG submission 202264) | Peat permafrost microbial communities from Stordalen Mire near Abisko, Sweden - Palsa_T0_3 | ecosystem: Environmental > Terrestrial > Soil > Palsa > Peat permafrost | place: Sweden: Abisko...
CCGTCACTTGCCGTGGCGAAGAAGCCGCCGTGCTGTTGGTCGATGAAGCGCTCGAGCATCGCGTCGGCGAGCACGCGCGCCCACTCATAGAAGCGCTCTTCAAAACTCGCTTCGTAGAGCGCAAGCAGCGCCTCGAGCAGAAAGGCGTGATCTTCGAGGTAGGCGGGAATCCGCGCCTGTCCGTCGTTGAAGCTGCGTAGCAGGCGGCCCTGCGCGTCGCGCATCCGCTGCCAGACGAAGGTGGCCGCGGCGATCGCCGCTTGCAGATATCGGGCGTCCTCGAGCGCGCCACCAGCTTCCGCGAGGGCCGCGATCATCAGCCCGTTCCACGAAGCCAGACGCTTGTCATCGAGGGCGGGGCGGACGCGCCGCGCACGCGCCTCGAGGAGAAGCTGGCGGATCGTTGCACGCGCCTCCGGTTCCGGACCGCGCGCTTCGAGGACGTTGACGCCCTCGAAGTTACCCTGCGCGGTGACACCGAAGTATGCGATCGCAGCCGGTGCATGCTCACCCAGGATCGTTTGCAGCTCATCGAGGCTCCAGACGTAGAAGCGCCCCTCGATACCCTCGGAATCGGCATCGAGCGATGAACAGAAGCCTCCGTCGCTGGCGCGAAGCTCGCGCAAGCAGAAATCGAGCGTCTCGCGACAGGTACGCAGGAGGATCTCCTCGCCGCTGCGCTGCCAGCCATGGAGATATGCGCGAGCGAGCAGGGCGTTGTCGTACAGCATCTTTTCGAAATGCGGCACGGTCCAGGTGGCGTCCACCGCGTAGCGCGCAAAGCCGCCGCCGACCTGATCGCAGATCCCACCCCGGGCCATCGCGCGCAGCGTCTGCAGCGACATCTCGAGCTCGCCCCGGCGCAGGAGGAATTCGATCGCGCAGTGGGGTGGAAACTTTGGCGCAGCGCCAAAGCCACCGTGGCGGCGATCGTAGCTCTCGCCGAGCACGCCGAGCGCCGCGTCCAGGCGCCGCTCGTCGAGTGGCTGGCTGGACGGCTCGCGCGCGGCGTCGGCGGCCAGGCGTTCCGCGAGACGTGCCGCGAGCTCGACGGCTTGATCGCGCTGCTCGGCCCAGAATGCCGAGATCATTTCGAGCACCTCGGTGAAGCTCGGCATGCCGTGACGCGATTCTGGCGGCCAGTAGGTTCCACCGAAGAAGGGAGTCTGGTCTGGTGTCAGGAAGACGTTGAGCGGCCAGCCGCCGTGGCCGGTGAGCAGCTGGACAGCCTCCATGTAGATCGCGTCGATATCGGGACGCTCCTCGCGGTCCACCTTGACGCAGACGAACCGCTCGTTCATCAGCGCCGCCGTTGCGAGGTCCTCGAAGGATTCATGCTCCATGACATGGCACCAGTGACAGGCCGCATAGCCAATCGATACGAAGAGCGGACGCTGGAGTTCGAATGCCCGCTCGAGCGCCTCCTGACCCCACGGCAGCCAATCGACGGGGTTGCCAGCGTGCTGGCGCAAATACGGAGAGGTTTCGTTTGCTAGCGCGTTCGCCATCGCGCCGTGGGCACTAGAAGCCGCGGCGGGCGGCCTCTGCGGGGCCGCTCAAGGCTGCCGGCGCGAAGCTGCGGGCAAGCGCCGACTCGGCATCGCTGCTGAGAGCCTTCGATTTCGTGGCCACGTATACCCCGCCAAGCGTTCCGGTCAACATGTGCGTCTTGACATCGAACTGCAGCTCACCCTTGGCCGCTTTCTTGCCGCCCACGCGCAAGGTGTCGATCCGCGACTTGGCCGTGGCGAAGGTGCCGCTGACGGTGACACCGGGCACGTAGGAAAGCCCGTACAGCTTCAGACCACGCAGCGAGAACGATGCCCAGCCGGCCCGAAGGCCGCCGAAGTCGACCGAGCTGCTGTCAGAGCTGCTATTCAGAAGGTCGTCGACCGCACTGTTGAGCGCCTGCGACAGGGTGTCGACGACGGCGGCGACCGTGCGGCCGGAGAGCCCGGTGGTGCCGTGTGCCGGGTGTAGCTTCGCCACCGACTCCGGTGGGAGCGGGACGGGTTGGAGGTAGGACGGTATCGCCGTCGAGGTGCACGGCTCGATCGCGGTGCCGGCAAAAAACGCCGTCACAGCTTTCCCGGAGCACGCAGTCGGGTCGCTGCCGAGGACCGAGTGGCCGGTGTTCGGGACGACCAGCACGGTGGCGTCCGGGATTTGCGCGGCGACGGTCCGCGCATCAGCGGTTGGTGTGCGCAGATCCTCGGCGCCCGAGAGAATCAGCGTCGGCACGTTTGGCAGCGTGCCGGTCGTCGACTCGGGCGCTGCCGTCTCGAACGGCCACGCGGCGCAGTACGGCGCATCGCTCGAGTCGTACGCGGTCGTAGCGTTGAACGGCGCAAACGTCGATGGCGGCAGCGCCTCAAATGCAGCGCGGGCCTCGGTCGCGAGTGCGGTTGGCGTTCCGCCCCGCGTCCACGGGAAAGGCAGCTCCTCGCACGTTGTTGCGAGGTAGAGCTCGTCGTCGATCGCTCCTTCGGGCTCGTTTGCGGCGACATCGAGCGTCGCGAGCAGCGCGTAGTCACGGTGCGCGGCTTCCGCGAGCGCCGCCGGCAGGTCGGCGCGCAGCGGCGGGTCGAGATCGCCGGCAATGAGGATGTTGAGAACGTCGGCCGGTGAAATCTGAACGTGCGTGGCGTGCCCCTTGGCCTCGATCACGCTCGCACGAGCGGGGTGAACGTTGAGCCGCGCGACCACAGTGTCCAGGTCGGCGAGTGGGCTGCCGGTGATCCCGGCGCACGCAGTGTGCGCGCAGAGGTCCGCGAGCATGCCAGGGATCGCGGCGAAGGTCGAGGCGCTGTAGACGTCGGGGCCATTTGGCTCCACTGTCGAATCGAGGATCAGCCCGGCGACATTGCTCGGATACTGCTCGGCGTAGCGCTCCGCCACCTTCGTGCCGTACGAAGTCCCGTAGAGCACAAGCTGGCTGTAGCCCAGCGCCCTGCGTATCGCCTCGATGTCGGCGACGGAGTCGTCGCTCCCATAGAACCCACGCGCCACGCCAAGCTGTGTCGCACAGGTGTTGATCAATGCTCCGGTCAGCAGAGCGTTTGGATTCGCGAAAGCCGAGCAGCTGAGAGCCTGTGAGTTGCCGGTGCCGCGCTGGTCAAAGACGATCAGGTCACGGGTCCCGAGCGCTGGCGCCACCGTCTGGGCAAAGTCCTCGGCGAACGGGGTCGCGGCCTGGCCCGGCCCGCCCGCCAGAGCGACGACTGCCTGCGTCGCTGTGCCGGTGACGGCGACCTTGCGTTCGATCGCGAGCGTCACGGTGCCGGGAACGACGCCACTGGGGTCAAGTGGGACGGTGAGCTGCGCGCAGCCGAAGCCCGGGGCGTTGGGGCACGGCGTGAAGACGACTGGAGAGGACACTGCGAATGCGCTTGGCCCAGTTGCTAGAACCATGCCCAAGGCGGCTACGGTCGCGAGCGTCGCTCCCTTGACGACACGAAGCATCGCCAGGACCGTAGCGCATCGGCGACTCGGGGCGCCCCGTTCGCGCGACGCTCACTATCGTGCGCACCGATGTCGCTAGAGCGAGAGAGCGTCAACGTCCCGGGGGCGCCCGTTCCAATCGGGCCCTACAGCCATGCCGTGCGTGCCGGCGGGCTGCTCTTCTGCTCGGGCCAGATACCGATTCATCCCGACACCGGCGAACTGGTAGTCGCGAGTGTCGGAGCGCAGGCTCGGCGCTGCCTGGAGAACCTAGCCACGGTGTGCGAGGGCGCCGGGACCTCGCTGGCGCGAGCGGTACGACTGACGATCTACATGGTTGAGCTCGCCTCGTTCGCCGAAGTCAACGAAGTCTGCTCGGAGTTTTTTACAACCGATCCGCCTGCGCGGTCGACCGTCGGCGTTGCGGCTCTGCCGCGCGGTGCGCAGGTCGAGATTGACGCGATCGTCGCGTTGTAGGGCGAGTGGTGCTCGAGCGCAGCCACCCTGATCGGGAGTAGTGACAGCTAGACTCGGTTTGGTGAGCGCGTCGAGCGACACGAAGGAGCAGATCGCACGGGCCATCGCCCAGGTCACAGAGGAGGTGCCTGCGCTTGCGCCGCTCAAGCTCGTTTTCTCACTCGAGCTTCGTGGGCGCGGCGATGTCCAGCAGTTCCGAGTCGAGCTCCCTGGGCCCAAAATCACCAAAGAGATCGCGACCGATGCGCGCGTGAACGTCGACATGCGACGCGAGTTCTTCAACGTGATGGCTGACGAGGGCGCGCGTGTTGCCGACTGGCGCGAGGCGTTCTACTACGGCCAGGCGAAGGCGACCGGCGTGCCACAGATCCTCAAGCTGATCGAGCGCGTCGTCACGATGCAAGAGGAACGCGCCCGGCTGCGCCGCGCCAAGCCGCACTGAGTTTCTGCGGGCCAGCGCGACGACGCTCGGTCACCGGTCTGTGGCTGTGATTGGTCCGAGCTGCGGTTCGCGATCGTAGAGCTCGTAGGCGAGGAAGCGATTGAAGAGCTGGTGCTCAGGCCCATGGAAATCGGCTGAGGCGCTGCTCAGGAGGCCGAGCCGCGAGCAGCGGTCAGCGAGCAGACGCGTCTGTCGCGCATCGTGGGTGGGATAGAAGCACTCCACGCCGTCGAGGCCGGCCGCGCGGTAGCGATCGATCGCCGCGAGCACTGCCTCGTCGTCGGCTAGATCCCAGAACGGATGCGCCCAGACGGCAAGCCCGCCGGCTTCTTGAATCCACTGGATTGCGTCGGCGACGGTTGGCCGGGTGCGCTTTGCGTAGGCGGGCGCGTCGGGGACGAGGTAGGCGCGGATGAACGAGGAGACGTCGGTCAAGCCGTGCTCGCTGAGGAGCGCCGCATTCGCGGGGTGGCTCAGCACCGCAGCGGCGAGATGGGGACGCCCGATTGGCTTGCCCGCTCTACTGCGCGCGGCGAGCGGTTCTTCGTCCACTGCGAAGCCGAGCTCGACCAGGTTGCTGACCATCCGGCGTGCGCGCACTTCGCGGTCCGCACGGGCGTCGCGCAGTCGCTCAAGCAGTATGGCGTCGTGATGGTCGAGGCCGTAGCCGAGCATGTGAAGATCCTCATAGCCAGCATCGGTGGCGGAGATCTCCGTCGCTGCGACCAGGCCGATCCCGTGCTTGCTCGCCGCGGCAAGCGCCTCATCGACACCGTCGAGCGTGTCGTGATCGGTGAGCGCGAGCAGCTCGACGCCGGCAACCGCGGCGTGCTCCACGACGCTCGCTGGCGCCAACGCGCCATCGGAATACAGCGAGTGGGACTGGAGGTCGATCCGCACTACTTGGCGTATCCGGCCTGCGCAAGGAAGCGCTCGAGGTGTGCGACGAAGGCGGCGCCCCCGAGCCCAAAACCCGAGCTGCTGCGCAGCTCGTGCGCAGCCTCGAGGCGCTTTAGCGTCCCTACGACGTCGGCGCTGCGGTCGAGGTTGTACTCGTCGGCGGCCCACGCTGCGAGGTAGCCGAGGGCGAAGCTGCCCTTGGCGCCGGCGAGGTAGGACTTCCACCAGCCGGCGGCGTCTCGGTCGATCAGCCTCGGGTAGTTGCGCGTGACGTCGATAAAGCGACCGTCTCGCAGCTCGAGGATCTCGAGCGGGAGGCCCGAGAAGGCGTACGCGGCGAATTCATAGGCGAAGCGGTCATCGGCCGAGACGAACTCCAGCGGCCCGCTCTCGTCGAGGCGCTTCAGCGCGTAGCCGGGGTCGCCCCAGACATGCTCGATCTTTTCGTAGGTTCGCTTGGTCGGGTCGTAGCGAAACACCTGGACGAGGTAGCAACAGTGTGCGCCGCCGCTGTAGAGATTCAGCAGCACATCGGGCTCGCCGTCGCCCTCGACGTCGGTAACACTCAGCGCGTCCGAGCTCGCCGGCCAGCAGAGGCCTCCGCAGATCGCCGCCGACACGCTCTGGTTCTGCAGCGCCTTCCCGGCACGCGAGATGCGCAGGCGCAGATCGGTGTATTGCGAGACGACGTTGCTCGCGTCGTAGCGGTAGCTGAACGTGGCGGACACCTCGCCATTGCTCGCATGCTCGGTCTCTGTCGTGGACCGCGCGATGGCGATCGCGGCAACGACAAGCCCGGAGCTGATGAGGATGGCGAGGGCGGTCACGGTCAATCGCCGAGCTCCGCTAGAACCCATAGAGGCGCGCGAGGTCGGGCGCGAGTGAGATGCACGGGTCAAAGAAGTGGATCATGCGTTTGCGCCTGGACGTGTCTGTGAGCGCTCCAGCTATCTACACTCTATGTAGGACGCCGCCACCTCAGAAGATCGAAGCTCACAGATCTCGTAGTGGCTACGCCACGCCGTGGCGAAGGCAGGCGCTCTCCGGCGAAGAGCGCGCTCCTTCGGAGTTCTCACGCTTCGCGCACCCGCGGGATTTGGGCTTAGGTTCGGCTTATTCGTGATTGAAACGACGCCCATACCGACATCGCATTCCCAGCTTCTGGCGTGGGTTGAGGATGTGGCGGCGCTGACGCAGCCGTCACGCGTTCATTGGTGTGATGGTTCGGTGGTGGAGCGCGAGCGGCTTTGTCGCGAGCTCGTGGACGCGGGAACGTTTGAGCCTTTGTCGGCGGAGCGGCGTCCGGGGTCCTATTTGGCGCGCTCGGATCCTGACGATGTCGCGCGTGTTGAGGACCGCACGTTTATCTGTTGGCAGCGCCAGGAGGATGCTGGGCCGACGAACAACTGGCGCGATCCGGTCGCGATGCGCGAGACGCTGCTGGGCCTGTTCGCTGGTGCGATGCGAGGTCGCACGATGTATGTCGTGCCCTACTCGATGGGTCCGCTTGGCTCGCCGTTGGCGCGCACCGGTGTCGAGATCACCGATTCGTCTTACGTCGCTTTGAGCATGTTGATCATGACGCGAGCTGGCCGGCGCGCGCTCGAGCTGATCGGCGACGACGGTGATTTCGTCCCTGGCCTGCATTCCGTCGGCAGGCCGCTCAGCGCCGGTGCCACGGACGTGCCGTGGCCTTGCAACGCTGTCGATAAGTACATCGTTCACTTCCCCGAAACGCGCGAAATCTGGTCCTACGGCTCGGGCTACGGTGGCAACGCGCTGCTCGGCAAGAAGTGCTTCGCGCTGCGGATAGCCTCGGCGATGGCGCGCGACGAGGGTTGGCTCGCCGAGCACATGCTGATCGTCAAGCTGACCTCGCCCGAAGGCAGCGCCAAGTACTTCGCTGGCGCGTTTCCTTCGGCGTGTGGCAAGACCAATCTCGCGATGATGATCCCGACGATCCCGGGATGGAAAGTCGAGACCATTGGTGACGACATTGCCTGGATGAAGTTCGCCAGCGACGGCCGCCTCTACGCGATCAATCCGGAAGCGGGTTTCTTCGGTGTGGCACCGGGCACGAGCAAGGCTTCGAACCGCAACGCGATCGCGATGGTCACGAACAACACCATCTTCACGAACTGTGCCAAGACCGATGACGGCGACGTCTGGTGGGAAGGCATGACCAAAGAGCCGCCGCAGCACCTGATCGATTGGCGCGGTAACGACTGGACGCCCGCTTCAGAGGGGCCTGCGGCGCATCCCAATGCCCGCTTCACAGTGCCGATTGCGCAGGACCCCGCGATCGCGCCGGAGTGGCAGGATCCCGCTGGCGTGCCGATCGACGCGTTGCTTTTTGGCGGGCGCCGCTCGACGGTTGTGCCGCTCGTCCACGAGGCCTTTGACTGGGAGCACGGCGTTTTCCTTGGCGCGACGATGGCCTCGGAAACCACCGCGGCGGCGACCGGCGCCGTCGGGAAGCTGCGTCGCGACCCGTTCGCGATGTTGCCTTTTTGCGGCTACAACATGGGCGACTACTTCAGTTACTGGCTGAAAATCGGGCGCGAGCACGACCCCGCGAAGCTGCCCCGGATCTTCTACGTCAACTGGTTTCGCAAGGACGAGCACGGGCGCTGGCTGTGGCCTGGTTTCGGCGAGAACAGTCGCGTGCTGGAATGGGTGTTCCGCCGCTGCGAAGGCGCGGCGCAGGCCGTCGAGACGCCGATCGGGCGCCTACCGGCGCCGGGCGCGCTACACACAGAGGGGCTCGACCTCAGTGACGAGGACCTCAGCGAGCTGTTGCGTGTCGACGACGCCGCGTGGCGTGACGAGCTGCCCCCGCTGCACGAGCACTTCGCGACCTTTGGCGATCGGCTGCCGGTGGAACTACGCGCACAGCTCGAGGCGCTCACACAGCGACTCGGCAGCTAGGCCCCCACACACACGAGCACTGCCATCGCGGCCGTCCGCCAGCGCCGCACAACAACTCGCTCGCATGGACCGAACGAGCCAAACACCAAGCTCAATCTTAACATCAGTCTCAGCCCGCGCCACCCGAACCACACAACCGCCCGAACAGCGGCTAGTGGCGTTCGCCGTCGGTCGCGGCTGGTGGCCGGGACTCCTCGGCAAGCGAAGTGATCGCCAGCGCTCCCTGCGCGGCGCCCTCGAGCACCTCCGTTGCCTCATCGAGTGAGCGCGCGTAGAGCTCGACCAGCAGGTGTACGGTGATGCGGCTGTCGTCGTCGTGCTTATGGAAGCGCACGTGGGTGAAGAACTCGCGCACGCCGTGGTCGCCGAATGCGGCGTAGGAGAGGGCGTCGCCGGCCTCCGGTCCGGAGCAGGTCTCAACCTCGGCGGCGTTGACGCTGACGGTGCACGAGGCCACCCACGGCGTGCCCGTGACCATCCGCTCCCAGCGATCCTCGATCGGCTCGACGCGGCCGTCGATGAAGCCCAGATGGGGCTGGTCGTGCATACATTCGAGGCACTGGACGACGGCCTCCTGGATCTCGTCGACGACCTCGGCGCGCTCGCCGCTGACCGGATCGATCTTGTGGATCCCCTCGTAATGGACCTGCACCTCGAGGTCCTGGGACCAGCAGCGGTAACAGCGCAGCCAGCTGCGCGGATCGGCGTTCACACACTGATTCTATGCTCCCGGGGTGACCGGCAACCGAGGCGACCGCGCGCTGCTCGATCTCGATCGGGAGCACATCTGGCACCCCTACGGGCCAATGCCGGCAGCCGCCGAGCCGCTGCTCGTGCGCTCGGCAAGCGGCGTGCGGCTACGACTCGCTGATGGCCGCGAGCTGATTGACGGGATGTCGTCGTGGTGGTGCGCGATCCACGGCTACCGCCACCCTGCACTCGACGCCACCGTCACCGACCAGCTCGAGCGCATGGCGCATGTGATGTTCGGGGGGCTCACGCACGAGCCCGCGATCGAGCTCGGGCGGCGCCTCATCGAGCTCGCGCCGGAGCCGCTGCGCCACGTCTTCTTTGCCGACTCGGGGTCGGTTTCGGTCGAGGTTGCGATCAAGATGTGCCTGCAGGCCGCGGGCCCGACCCGCTCGCGGATGCTTGCGCTGCGCGGCGGCTATCACGGCGACACGTTCGGGGCGATGTCGGTTTGCGACCCCGTCGACGGCATGCACCAGCTCTTCGCCTCGGTGCTACCCGAGCACGTCTTCGCCTCGCGTCCGCCGGGTGGCGTCGGGGCGCCGCTCGAGCAGCGCTACGTCGAGGAGCTCCGTGGGCTCTTCGAGCGTCACGGCGGCGAGCTGGCCGCAGCGATCGTCGAGCCGATCGTGCAGGGCGCCGGCGGCATGTGGTTCTACGCCCCGGGCTACCTGCGGCTGCTGCGCGAGCTCTGCGACGCTCACGGCGTGCTGCTCGTCTTCGACGAGATCGCGACCGGCTTCGGCCGTAGCGGCACCTTCTTCGCGGCTGAGCGCGCCGGCGTCGCTCCGGACGTGATGTGCGTCGGCAAGGCGCTGACCGGCGGCTATGTGACGCTCGCCGCAACGCTCTGCACGAGCGCCGTCGCCGAGGCGATCAGCCAAGGCGGCGGTGGCGCGCTGATGCACGGGCCGACCTACATGGCAAACCCGCTGGCCTGCGCCGTCGCGCTCGCAAGCCTCGAATTGCTCGAAACCGGCGACTGGCAGGCCGACGTGGCGCGCGTCGAACAGACCCTCGGAACCGCCCTTGCACCGGCGCGTCAGTTGCCCGGGATCCGCGACGTTCGGATCCTCGGCGCGATCGCGGTGCTCGAGCTCGACCACCCGATCGATATCGACCGCGCCACCCAGGCAGCGGTTGCGGCCGGTGTCTGGCTGCGACCATTCCGCAACCTGATCTACGCGATGCCGCCCTACCTGTGCACCGAAGCGGAGCTCGCGCAGCTCGCCCAGGCGATGATCGCCGCGGCGGCGGTGGCCTGAGCGGCGCGCGGCGCCTAGCCGAAGGTGAAGGTGTAGCCGCTGGTCCCCGGCGAGAAGCTGACCTTGACGGTCTCGTCTTGGTCTCGCGGTTCGCTGACGATGTTGTAGAGCCGTTGCTCGTTGACGGTGACGACGCCGTTGTGGACATCGCTGCCGGCGTTTTCGCCCGTCGGTGGGCTCCCGTCGATCGTGACGATGACCTTCCCGACGCCGTGGGTGGGCGGGCTCAGCACCATGTAGACGTGCTTGCCCTGAACGTTTGCCGTGATCGACGCGCCGGCACCGGCGAGCGCCTGCTGGGGGCCGATATCCCAGGTGCCGCCGTAGGCAAACTCGCTCAGCGCGAGCGGGCCCGTCGGTGCGACATAGGTGTGCGTTCCGAGCAGCGGCTCGGCCTGCCAGCCCATGGCGCGCGCCGTGCCGAGGTAGGTCTCCGGACTCGTCTCGAAGTTGGTCGTGATCACATGCTCGGGCTGCGCGGCGCCGCCGAGATTCTTGACTCCCGCCTGTACGAGCAGCGCCCTGATGGCCGCCTCCGTCTCCGCGTAGTAGCCCTCGTAGGGATCGGCATAGCGCACCCGTCCCTTGGCGTCGACCAGGAAGTCCGACGGCCAGCCCTCGTTGCCCCACTCGTCGAAGGTGTCGAGGTTGTTGTCCTGGACGATCGGGTAGTTGATGCCGAACTGCTTGATCGCGCTGCGAACGTTGCCGGCATCGCGTTCGAACGGGAACTCGGGCGACTCAACGCCGATGATCACGAGCCCTTTGGAGTGGTACTTGCGCTCCCAAGCCTCGAGGTAGGGCAGCGTACGAATGCAGTTGATGCAGGTGTAGGTCCAGAAGTCGAGCAGCACGACGTGCCCGCGCAGGCTGGCGATTGTCAGGGGACGATCACCGGGCGTGTTGAACCACTCCTCGGTGCCGACGAAGGGCGGTGCCACCGGGCCTTCGGGGAGGCGCGGTGTGGTGACACCCTTGAGCCCAGCGTCGTTGCTCGTCGTCGGCGCGATTTCAAGCTTGTGGCTGCGCAGCGAGTCGAGGCGTGAGGAGACCGCTGAGGAGTTGTCGATGACAGCGGTGACGTTGACGTTCGGGATGTGCTCGGCGATCAGCTCGTCCAGCTTGACGTCGAGCATCGTCGCAATCACGATGGCCGTGAGGACCATCACCACGCCGAGCGTCCGCTGCACGGCGAGGGCGCGTCCGGAGCCGCGCAACCGATCGAGGATTCGTCGCCCGCCGAGCGCGAGCAGGAGCAGCATCAGGCCCGTCCCGGCCGCGTAGGCCAGCCCGACCGCAACGGCGCGGCCGCTCGCGGCACTGACCGAGATCACGGCGGCGAGGATCGGGCCGGCACACGGCGTGTAGACGAAGCCGAGCGCGGCGCCGACCAGCAAACCCGAGGCAAAGCCGTCGCCCCGCGTGCGCGGCCCGAGCCGCGAGAGCACCGCCAACGGGCGCTCGAGCTGCTCACCCAGGCGGGGCACGATCAGCGCAAAGCCGAAGACCAGCAGCACGACGATCGCCACGTCGCGCAGCGGGTCAGACCCGAGGCCGACTCCGTCAACGACCTTCGCGATGCCGATGATCGTGATCGCGAAGGTCGTCGTCAGCCCGAGGACGATCCCCAGCGGGCGGCGCCTGCCGCCCGTCCCGCTAGCCGAGAGCATCGCCGGCAGCACCGGCAGCACGCAGGGCGACACCGCGGTACCCGCGCCGACGACCACGGCAAAGAGCAGAAGGACGAGCACTACAGCTACATCTTGGCGTACGCGAGCGCCCGGTGGCGCAGCCCGCGGCTGCCGCGCCTTACTCGATCCGGCTGAACTCGAAGATCGCGATCGCCAGCATCACGGCTCCGAGCGCGGCGACGACGCCAGCCTCGAGCAGCCCGGGCAGATGCCAGCCCCACCACGTCACGCCGGGGTCGAGCACCCGCCGGGCCGCGGCGCTGATGTGCAGGTGGGCAAACACCGCGCGGCGCATCGGATCGACCGCGTAGGTCAGCGGGTCGATGCGGTTGAGGAGCGTCAGCCACTGCGGCAGTCCGGACACCGGGAACAGCGCGCCCGAGAGGAAGTACATCGGCATGATCAGCATCTGCGTGAGCGCCATGAACGACTGCATCTGCTTGACGCGCGCCGCCGCCATCACCCCGAACGCGGTGATCGCAAAGGCGACCAGCAGCTGCAGGCAAAAGATCTCGAGGATCAGGATCGGCACGTAGGGGACGCCGACCAGGGGGGAGAGGACGATCAGGATCACGCCCTCGAAGCCCGCCACCGTGGCGCCGCCGAGGCATTTGCCGATGACCAGCGAGCTGCGCCTGACCGGCGCTACCATCATCTCGCGCAGGAAGCCGAACTCGCGGTCCCAGACGATCGAGGCGGCGGAGAAGATCGCGATGAACATGACCGACATGCAGAGCACGCCGGGGTAGACGAAGGTCCGCAGGTTCACGCCGTGCGTGCCGGCGCCGGCCAGCCGCGAGAGGCCTGTGCCGAGGACGAAGAGGAAGAGGAACGGCTGCACCAGCGAAGTGATGATCCGCAGGCGGTCCTTGGTGAAGCGGATCAGCTCGCGCCGCCAGACGATTTTGACCGCGCGAAGCTCGCTGCGGAGGCTGCTCGCGGGCACGCGAACGGCGGCGAGCGGTCGTCCGGCTCCGGCCGCCCCGGCCGGAGCGCTCGCCGCGGAGCCTCTGCTGGGCGTCGTCGTGCTGGCCATCGCTATCTCCTTCCGAACGCGCGCGCCATCGTCCGCAGCTGATCGGTGCCGTCGGCTTCGGCGTCGCGGATCGTCGAGCCGGTGTGGGACATGAAGACGTCGTCGAGCGACGGCCGTGACACGCTCACCGAGCTGATCGGCACGCCGAGTTCGGCGAACAGCCGCGGCACGAACTGCTCGCCCGCCGGCACGCCGAAGGTGACCGCCCCCTCGGCGATCTGGGCCGTGATGTCAAAGCGCTCCCGGAGCGCGGCGATCGCCGCGTCGTCGTCGTCGGTGTGGATCTGGATGCGGTCGTGTCCGATCGCTGCCTTCAGCGCCTCGGGCGTGTCGAGCACGACGATCAAGCCCTTGTCGATGATCGCGATGCGGTCGCAGTGCTCGGCCTCATCCATGTAGTGCGTGGTCAGGAAGATCGTGATGTCCTCAGCCACCTTCAGCTCGCGAATGTAGGTCCAGATCGAGCTGCGCGTCTGCGGATCGAGCCCGACGGTCGGCTCGTCGAGGAACAGCACGCGCGGTGAGTGCATCAGCCCGCGCGCGATCTCGAGCCGGCGCTTCATCCCGCCCGAGAACGTGTTCACCTCGCTCTTGCGCCGCTCCCACAGGCCGACCATCTCGAGCACCTGCTGCATCCGCGGCGCGACGACCTCGCGGGGCACGCCGTAGAGCTCGGCGTGCAAGCGCAGGTTCTGCTCGGCGCTGAGGTAGCCGTCGAGCGTCGTGTCCTGGAAGACCAGTCCGATGTTGCGACGCACCGCGTCGCGTTCGCTGGCGACGTCGTGCCCGGCGACTCGGGCGTAGCCGCCGGTCGGGCGGACGAGGGTGCAGAGCATCGAGATCGTCGTCGACTTCCCGGCACCGTTGGGCCCGAGGAATCCGAAGATCTCGCCCGCCTGCACGTCGAAGTTGATGCCGCGCACCGCCTCGACGTCGCCGTAGCGCTTGGCGAGGTCGCGAACGACGATCGTCGCCTGGTCAGACGGCGCGGCACCCGGGGCGACCCCGAGGGCCGCCCCGTTGCTGGCGCTCGCGGCCGTCCGACTCACTCGTCGCCCTCGCCGAGGATCTTGTAGATCGCGCGACGTGTGTCCGTAAGCACTTTCTTCGCCTCCGCAAGCTGACTCTCACTGGCGGTGTGCGCGAGCTGCGCGCAGGCAACCGCCACCTGGCGCATCACTCCGAACACGTCCTTGACGCCGCCCGATACGCCATCAACCAGGGTATCCCATGGCGCCCGCGCGTCGGCTGGGCGTGCCGCTACGTGCTCGCGCCCGGCATCGGTCAGGGCGAAGACCTTGCGGCCTTCCTGCTCCTCGGCGCGGATCAGTCCCTCGTCTTCGAGCTGTGACAGCGCTGGGTAGACCGACCCTGGGCTCGGAGCCCAGATGCCGTTGCTGCGCTCCTCGATCTCTTGCATGATCGCGTAGCCGTTGCGCGGCTCTTCGGCGAGCAGCAGCAGCGCCGCGGTGCGGATATCCCCGCGCCGTGCCTTGCCGCCGCGGCCGCGCGGCCCGCCAAACCCACGGGGGCCGCCGTAGCCACGGGGGCCGCCGAAGCCGCCGCCGTGCTCGCCATGCCGGCCGCGTTGGTGGCCGGGGCCGCCGCCGCGCATCATCAACACCCCGCGCAATGCCGCCACGGGGTCAAACTCTCCTCGGGACCGGCCACAGTGGCCGGCGTGTGCATAACCTGCAGTCATGTGAACTCCTTCAATTTTTAGACTAACTCAGGGACATCACGATATATCGCTAACTATCGTCTGTCAAGTCCACGGCCGCCGCTGCGCCGATCGCTGCAGTTTCTGGGTGTGGTCGGCTGACGTCACCGGCCACTTCACGACGTGAGCGCGCGACAGCGCCAGTAAGCGCTCGCGCTAGGTGGCCGGCGCTGCTTCGCCGGCGCTCGTCCGCGCCGACGTGCGGTGTGCCAGGGCTCCCGTGGCGGCGAGGATCGCCAGCGCGTTCAGCGCATGGAGTGGCCCGATCGCCGGCACGGACTCCGAGGCTATGCCGAGGAACGCCTGCACGATCCCGAGCACGAGGATCCCGCTCGCCCGGAGGATGCTGCTGCGCTCGAGACGTCCGAGTGCCGCGACAACCAGGAGCACCAGCATGAGCAGGACAATGATGTAGCCGAGGGCGATGTGCGGGTTGAAGGCGTTGTTGATCGTCGTCTGCGAGATCGCCTTGTGATCCGCGGCATGAACGGCGTGGAACGCGCCGTAGCCGGCGAGGGCGATCTGCACGACGACGGCGATGAAGAGGAGCGCCGCTAGCCAACGGAACAAGACGCGCATGCGGCGTGAGGATATATCAGCTGCGCCGAGCTTTCGCGGACGGCCGTCGCTATCCGCCGTCGCTACCGGCCGCGCGCCGCGCCAGCACCTCGATCAGCGCGGCACCATCGCGGTCGGCGCTTTCGCCGGCCAGCAGCAGCTCGGCTTCGCGCCGCCCGCCAACCGCGCGCAGGCCGCGTTCGCCGAACTCGCTGACGAAGTCCTCGAGCGCGCCGCCGCGGCGGTTCTCGGCTCGCCGCGCGCCAAGATCGAGTGCGGCGCGATGGGCGTCAAGCGCCGCGGCCAGCTCCTCGATCCCCGACGTTGGCGCGAGCGCGCTCACCGCCAGCGCTCCGTCCCCGTCCAGGCCGACCGCGCGCAGGGCGGCTCTCGCGTCTTGGAGCGTCGCCCGCGCCGGTGCACCAAGGTCTGCCTTGGCGACGACGATCAGGTCCGGGATCTCGAGCAGGCCGGCCTTGAGGAACTGCAGCGCGTCGCCGGCACCCGGCTGGACGACGACAACGACCGTGTCGGCGACGTTGCCGATCGCGGTCTCCGACTGCCCGACGCCGACCGTCTCGACGACCACGAGGTCGAATGCCACCGCGAGCACCTGCGCCGCCGCCCGTGTCGCCGGCGCGAGTCCGCCACTGCGCTCACGCGCCGCCATCGAGCGGATGAAGCGGCCCTCGCCGCCGACGCCGGACCCGGCGATCCGCAGCCGATCGCCGAGCAGCGCGCCTCCTGAGCGCTTCGAGGAGGGGTCCACGGCGAGCACGGCGACGGTCCTCGCCGGTCGCCAAACCGCGACCAGCGCGCCGAGCAGCGTCGACTTGCCGACCCCGGGCGCTCCGGTGAAGCCGATGATGTGCCCTTCGGCCTCGCCGCCGAGCGCCCGGGGCGAAAGCGCCGCTTCCAGTTCCGCGGCCTGCTCGCGGTCCTCCTCATCAACGCTCTCGAGCAGGTTCAGCACGGCCGGCGCGACGGCGAGGTCGTGCTCGCGCAGCGCCGCGGCGAGCTCCGTGCCGCTCAGCCGCTCGCCGCTCAAGACCCGCGCTCGCCGGCGTGCCCGGCATCGGTCTCGATCGGCCACGGCAGATCCGGCGTGGCAAGCCGGTGGGGCGCGCGCTTGCCGCTCATCGGGGTGGATTGTAGGGTTCCCTTGACGATGCCCCATGAGCCGATCCGCCCGATCGACGTCCACCATCTCGGGCGCCCCAAGGTCATCTGCGCGTGGCTCGCCGGTGATGTGCTGATCGATCCCGGCCCTGCGTCGAGCCTTCCCGGTCTGCTCGACGGCCTCGACGGAGTGGTCCCGCGGGTGATCGCCCTGACCCATATCCATCTCGACCACGCCGGCGCGACGGGCACGCTCGTTGCGCGCTGGCCGGACGTGCGCGTCTGGGTGCACGAGCGCGGGGCGCGCCACATGATCGACCCAACGCGTCTGCTGGATAGTGCCACGCGCCTCTATGGCGAGCATATGGACCGGCTCTGGGGCGAGGTGCTGCCCGTCCCGGAAGCCAACGTCGAGGTGCTCCACGGCGGCGAGGAGCTCGATGGCTTCGAGGTTGCCTACACCCCCGGTCACGCTTCGCACCACGTCTCTTACCGCCACCACGAGTCCGCCACGGCGTTCGTCGGTGACACCGCCGGCGTACGGATCCCGCCCGGCACCCACGTGCTCGCCCCGACCGTGCCGCCGGACACCGACGTCGAGGCCTGGCACGCCTCAATTGCCTTGCTCCGCTCCTGGGAGCCGCAGCGGCTCGCGCTCACCCATTTCGCCGCGTTCTCCGATCCGCAAGAGCACCTCGATCGCTTGGAGTCAGAGCTCGACCGCTGGGCGACCCGCGCCCGCGAGGTCGACCGCGAGCAGTTCGCGCGCGAGCTGGCCGCCGACGTCGAGCGCCACGCTGACGCCGAGGCGGCGGTGCCCTACCGCTACGCAGCGCCCTACGAGCACATCTACGACGGGCTTGCCCGCTACTGGTCGCAGCGCTCAGAGTCCGCGCAGGCCAAGGGGTGAGCACCACCATCGAGCTGCCGCGCACCGGCCTGCCCGGCAGCGGCGTCGGTGGAGTGTGGCGAGTCATCGTCCGCAACGACAACCACAACACCTTCGAGCACGTCGCATCGACGCTGGCGCGCGTCCTCCCCGGCGTCGACCTCGACCGCGGCTACGCCTTTGCCAACCAGATCCACAACGCCGGCCTCGCGATCGTCTGGAGCGGACAGCGCGAGACCGCCGAGCATTACTGGGCCGAGCTGAACGACGCCGGCCTCACGATGGCCCCGCTCGAACAGGGCTAGCGCGCGGAACGCCACGGCGCTCAGGCGTCGCCGCGCTACTCGGCCGCTGCCACGCTCGCGCTGGCGGGCGCGCCGTTCGGCCGCGGGCGTGTTCCCGCCGTCACGAGGTCGTGCCAGGAGTAAGCAACCGGCACCTGAAACCACCCCTGGCAGTAGGTGCGGAAGTCGACCAGCTCCGGCCCCTGCCAGTAACGGTCGAAGTCGACGTGCTCGTCGAACTCGAGCACCTGCAAGAACTTGTAGCGGTCGTCGCGGCCGCGGTAGACGGTGTAGCCGGTCGCGCCGTACTGCGGCGCGACCGCCGAGATGCGGGTCAGCTCCGCCTCCAGCTGATCGCCGCGGAAGCCAGTCGCATACCACTGGATTTGCACGACTCCTGACATCAGATACTCACCTCCGCGCGATTTGCCCCCGGTCCCTCCGCGGTCTTAGTGGTGCCCTCCGCCGGGGCGCCGACGAGGACCGCGATCTTCCCGAGATGTCGGTTTTCTTTCATCAACTGGTGGGCCTCGGCGACGCCCTCGAAGCCGAGGGTACGCCAGAGTACCGGTCCGATGCGCAGGCGCGCTCAGCCGCCAAATGGCAGGGCGAGGACCAGCGCGCTGCCACCATCCTCGCCGAGGCGCAGCGACGCGCCCGGCTCGGCCTCGCGACGCACGAGCGCGAGCGCAATCGGCCCGAGCCGCGGCGAGACCGCGACAGCACCGAGAACGCCGACTTCGCGTCCGTCCTGGTGCAGCACCGTGCCGGGCGCCACCGGCTCGCTCAGGCTCAGCCCGCGCAAATGACGGTTGGGCTTGCCCTTCCAATAGAGCCGCGCGACGGTCTCCTGGCCGACGTAGCAGCCCTTTGTGAAGGACACCGCGCGCTCGTGGAGGCCCGCCTCCTGGGGCATCGTCGTCTCGTCGATCTCGACGCCGAAGCGCGCGATCCCATGCTCGATCCTCACGCACTCAAAAGTGGCTTCGCTGAGCGCGACAACGCCCGCGTCGTCGAGCGCGCGCCGCGCCCGCTCATGCTCTCGGGATTCAAGGAGCAGGTCGATGCCAAGGCGCGTGCGGATTGCCCGCACCGCCACGCCGGCGACCTCGCTCGCGATGTGCGCGTGCTCCTCGGCCGGCGGAGGCTTCGCCAACACGCCGTCGCTCGCAGGCCCGATGAGCGAGAGCAGCCCACACTCCAACGTACGTTTGTGAAGCTCCGCCGCATAGCCGATGCGGAAGCGCATCAGGGCGTCGAATAGCGCTTGCAACGCCACCCGCTCGGTATCGAGCAGCAGCTCCTCGTCGGTGCGCAGCACTCTTACCTCGGCGAGCATCCGGCCCTTCTCGCTCAGCATCGTCGCGTCGGCGCCGCTGCCGGGGACGATCGCCGCGATGTCGTTAGACAGCAGCGAGTCGAGAAAGCCAACCGCGTCGACGCCGCTGATCGCGAGCTTGCCTTGCTCGGAGCGGTCGAAGAGCCCGACCGCCTCGGTCGCCGCGGCGTACTCGCCGTTGTCGGGGATGTTGGCTATGAGCGCGCTCGCCACTTCATCCGAGGATACCCATCGGACCGCCCGGTCTTGCTCCGGCGCTTGCCCGACGCGCCTCCCTTCGCGCCGCGCCGCGCTCGTCTAGGCTTCGTCGCGATGGCGCTGACCGAAACCTTCCAGGAGATCGTCGACGCGCTGCCCGATGACTGGACCGACCTCGAGCTCGATCTGCGGATCGCTGATGAGACCCGCTACGTAGAAGCCGCGGTCGCGCTAGTCGTCTGCAACGCGCAGCCCTACTCTGAGAACGAATGGCACTGGCGCCTGCTCGTCGCCCACCGCTTCGGCCACGCCGCCGCGGTTCCGGCGGTGCGCACCTCGCTGAGCCTGCTCGACGACAACGACATCGCCGGCGAGCTCGTCGTCCGCGAGGTTCGCCAAGGGCGCGTGCCGATCGAGCCGCTCTGGGGGCGCCCCTACACGGTGCGTGACGAGCTGCGCCAGATCAACGCGCAGTAGCGAGCAGACCGTCGAGCAACGCCGGACCCTCGCGGGCGATCCGCGAGCGCGGCACCACTAGCTCAAAACCCGCCGCGAGGGCCTGCTCGCGCACCTCGCTTTCGACATGCGAGTAGAAGGCGAGTACCGGCGCCTGACGCGCGGCGAGGCCCGCGATGCGCGCGCTCGCATCATGGGTGAGGTCGGCGACGATCGCCTGCGCCTGCGGATCGAGCGCCGACCCGAGCGTCACTTCGTGACCTGCGGCGGCCAGCCCGGCCTGGAGGCGCGATCCAAACAGCAGGTCGTCGCTGAGGACTTGCACGCGGGCCATGCTCGGCAGAGGATAGGGCCACGGGCAAAACTTGAGTGACTCCAGATCAGCGCTACGTTGCCGGCGGCAGCCCAGGCGGAGCGAAGCTGACCCGCTCCGCCAAGCGCGGCGCGGCTCAGCTGAACAAATCCTCCTCGCGCGGGCGGATCAGCGCGACGGCGCCAGGGCCGTCGTCGCGCTGCACGTGCTGACCGAGCCCGCTAACGATCACGACCGGCTCGCCCGAGTCCTTCGTGCGCGCGAGGTCGGCGGCCGCGGCAACCGCATCTGCGGTCGCGATGATGCTCGCGTGCAACTCACGACCACGACGGTCGTGACGCCCGCGCCAATCATCGAGCGCGAGCAGGCCGGCGCAGCCGATCGCCGTGTCGAGCTGTCCGAGACGCCAGGCGCGACCAAAGCTGTCGGTGATCAGGACCGCCGGCGCGTGACCGGAAAGTTCGCGCAGCCGGGCGCGCAGCAGCCGCGCCGAGCGGTCCGGGTCGTCCGGTAGCAGCACGAGCACCTCCTCGCCCGGTGCGTTTGACTCATCGACACCGGCGTTCGCACAGATGAAGCCGTGGCGAGTGCGGACGATCAACACGCCACGCTCGGCGCGGATCAGCTCGACGGACTCATCGAGGATCGCCTGGACGTGTCGCGGATCCTTGTCGTGCGCGGCCCCCAACTCGAGCGCGCGGGCGCTCGGCTCGATCGATCCCAGCGCGCGGACTCGGCCCTCGGCCTTGGAGACCGCCTTGTGCGCGACGACAACGATGTCCTGATCGCCCGGTGCCTCGCCCGCAGCGAGGACCAGCGTAGCGAGATCTGAGCCCTCGCTGATCTCGGGCAGATCGCTGAGCGCGCGGGCGCTAAGGGCTCCCATCAATGCCCGGCCATCACGCGAGTCAGCGCCGCGCGAGTCCGCGGCGCGCCCTCGCCCGCCCCACCGAGCAGCGCCGCAAGGTCCTCTGGTGTGTCGACGTCGAGCAGCAGCGTTTGCGGTCTGGCCACCTCGCAAGTGGCGCCGGCCGCCGCCGCAAGGTCACGATGGCGTTCGAAGCTGCCGGGTCCGAACGCCGGTGCAATCACATCGGGCGGTGTCAGCAGCAGCGCGTTGGTGCCGGTCCCCTGGCGGTCGGGAACGATGACAACCGACAGCGGACCGGCGCCGTGATGAGCCAGGAGCGCGGCGAGCTCGTCGCCGTCGAGCGCGGGGCAGTCACCGGGAACCAGCAGCACCCGCTCGATGCCGGTTTCCAGCGCATAAGCGATGCCGGCGCTTACGGCGGCGCTCTGACCGGCCTCGCGCACGTCCGGCTCGACGATTGCCCCGAGCATTTCGGCGATGCTCGCGACTGCCGGCTCGTTGGTGATAACGAAGACACCGTCGAGCTCGCTCGTGGCGCTGAGGATGTGCAGCACGTCCTCGACCATTGCTCGCGCCAGCGTCTCGCGTTGCTCGTCGTTCAGCCGCCCACTCAGCCGCTGCTTGGCGAGCTCGAAGCGCTTGACCGGAAGAATCGCGAGCGTGCGCATCGGCTCAGGCGCCAGCCAGCGACTGGCAGAGCTCGAGCGCGCGCTCGGCAACGAACCGTCGTTGCTCGGCACTGGACATCAGCGTGTCGCAGCGTAGCGACGCGATCGCCTCGATCTCCTCGTCGCTCACCAAGCCGTCGATCAGACCGTCGTAGTAGCCGAGCACGCCCCGGGCATCAGCGGGCTGGCCGGCCCAGGCCAGACACGCCGCGGTCGGACCTTTCAGCACCTCACCGCCGACGATCGGGCTGACAGCGACGACCGGTGCTGCGGCGGCGATCAGCGCGTCGCGCATTCCGCGTAGCGCGAGGATCGGGCCGATCGAGATGACGGGGTTGGACGGCCCAATGATCACCGCTCGCGCACCGGCGAGCGCCTCGATCACGACCGGCGATGGCAGCGCAGCAGCTGCGCCTTGGAACTCGACCCCGTCGATGGGCACTTGCGCGCCAAGGCGGATCAGAAACTCCTGCAGCCCCACCCAGCCGCCGCTGGTCGCGATCCGTGTCCGCACCGGCTGGTCGCTCATCGGAAGGACCCGGGCGCGAACGCCCAGCGCGCTCGTCAGGCGAGCCTGCGCAGCCGTTGCGCTCAGCCCCTGCGTCAGCAGCTCGCGACGCTCTAGGCACAGCGCAAGGTCGCGGTCGCCGAGGTTGAACCAGACGTCGGTGCCCAACTCGCGGAGCATCTCCATCGCCGCGAAACTGTCGCCGGCGAGCCCCCAGCCACGCTCGTCGATCCGATCGGCAAGCCAGTACGTGACGAGGTCGGGGTCCGGCGAGACATGTGCGCTATAGATCTCGATGTCATCGCCTGTGTTGGCGATCACCGCCAACTCCTCGCCGAGCAGCTCATAGAGGCCGCGTGCGAGCTTCGCGCCGCCGCTGCCGCCGGACAGCAGTACGACGCTCACCAGAGCTTCGCGGGCAAGCCGGTGATGCGGAGCCCGGCATGCGTCTTGTGCCGTACGTTGATCGCGATCAGCAACGCGGTCAGCGACTCGGTTATGCGCGCCATCTCAAGACGACCACAGTCGACCGCGCGCAAACTGTCGATCCGCTCGACGAGCGCGGCGATACGCTCCTTGTCAGCGCGCGCGTCGCCGCAGATCAGCACATCCTCGTCGAGTTGGTGGGATAGATCGCTCAGTGCCTGCGCGCTCACGGTGTGCAGGCCAGCGACGACCGTGACACCCGCGCCGAGCATTTCCTGCGCCTGCTGTGCCGCCGAGCCCTGCCACACCCCGAGCATGCGCGTTGCCTTGCCGCCGACGGCCGCGGCGAGCGGGACCGTCGCATCGAGAACGAGCTGACCTGGGTGGAGCGCGCCCACCAGGTTGGTCAGCGTCTCGGAGTGGCTGCGAAACGGGACACTCAGCACCACGATCTCGTTTGCGGCTGCCGCCGGCGCGTTCTCGAGTCCGCTGAAACGTGCTTGCGGCAACACCGCGCGGGCCCGCTCGGCTGTCTCCTCGGCGCGCGCCGCGTCGCGCGAGCCGATCGTGATCTCGACGCCGGCTGCGGCCAGGCGCAGCGCGAGACCAAAGCCAAGCGCGCCGCTGGCGCCGATGATCGTGACCGATGTGTCGCTCGTCGGCAAGGCGGCCGAGTATAGGCGTGGCGCTCTTGCGGGCAGGTCCTCCGCCTGACGGCGAGCGTCAGCGCGAGGTAACCTGGCGTGCACATGGTCGGCGTGCCACAGCTGCGGCTTTCCGACGTTGCTCGCCAGTGGCGCTCGGGCCTCTAGTCCGGTAGCGCCGAGGGACCATGGACGCCACCGAGGCGCACGATCTGCTGGCGCTGGCTAGCGAGGCGGCGCTGGCGGCGGGAGATCTGCTGCTTGCTCGCTTCCAAGCCGGACCGGAGCGCGAAATCAGCGCCAAGTCGACGCCGACGGACCTCGTCAGCGAAGCAGATCTCGCCTCCCAGCGGGCGATTCGCGAGCTGATTGGCGCCCGGCGGCCCGATGACGGTTTTCTCGGTGAGGAGGATGGCGCGGACGTTGCTGGCTCGAGCGGGCTGCAATGGGTCGTCGATCCGCTCGACGGGACGATCAACTTCCTCTTTGGCATCCCTCAGTGGTGCGTAAGCGTAGCGGTCAAGGACGCCCAGGGGGCGGTCGCCGGCGTGATCTACGATCCAGTCGCCGGCGAGACCTTCAGCGCCGCTCGCGGTGAGCAGCCCGCTCGAAACGGGATCGCGATGGCGCCGTCCAACCGCGACGGATCTCTTGCTCAAGCCCTTGTTTCAACCGGCTTTGCCTACGACGCGCGCGTGCGCGCCGCGCAGGGTGAGGTCTTCGCGCGTCTGATCACCAAGGTGCGCGACGTGCGCCGTTTCGGGTCCGCTGCGCTCGATCTCGCCTGGACCGCCGCTGGACGCTATGACGCTTTCTTCGAGCGCTCGCTGAAGCAGTGGGACATCGCCGCAGGAGTGCTGCTGTGCGAGTGCGCGGGCCTCGCGGTTCACGAGCTGGCGGCGCGTGACGAGCTGCCGTGGGGACTCCTCGTCGCGGCGCCGTCGCTCGTCCCGGCGCTGCTTGCGTTCGATCTCTAGAGCGTCGCCAGGGCCGCGATCAGCGTCGCGCTCGGGCGCATCGCCGCTGTGACCAGGTCGGGATCGGGCAGGAAGTAGCCACCGATGTCGACCGGCGCCCCCTGCACGGCGTTCAGCTCGCTCAAGATCGTCTCTTCGTCGGCGGCCAGCCGCCCGGCCAGCGTCGAGAAACGCGCGGCCAAATCGCTGTCCTGGCTCTGCGCGGCTAGCTCCTCCGCCCAGTAGAGCGCGAGGTAGAAATGGCTGCCGCGGTTGTCGATGTCGCCGATCTTGCGCTTCGGCGAACGGTTCTCCTCGAGCACGCGGCCGGTCGCCCGATCGAGCGTCTCCGCAAGGATCTTGGCGCCGGGTTCACCGGTCTGCGCCGCGAACAGCTCGAAGGCGGGTGTCAGCGCCAGAAACTCGCCGAGCGAGTCCCAGCGTAGGTGGTTCTCCTTGATGAACTGCTGCACATGCTTGGGCGCGGAGCCGCCGGCGCCGGTCTCAAACAGGCCACCTCCGGCCATCAAGGGCACGATCGAGAGCATCTTGGCGCTCGTGCCGAGTTCGAGGATCGGGAAGAGGTCGGTGAGGTAGTCGCGCAGCACGTTGCCGGTGACCGTGATCGTGTCCACGCCGCGCCTTGCGCGCTCGAGCGTCATGCGCGTGGCGGCCGCAACGTCCATGATCTCGATCGTCAGCCCGCTCGTGTCGAGCTCCGCGAGCGCGGGGTGGACCTTCGCCAGCAGCTGGGCGTCGTGTGGTCTGCTTTCGTCGAGCCAAAAGATCGCGGGCGTGCCGCTCGCCCGGGCGCGCGTCACGGCGAGGCGCACCCAGTCCTGGATCGCGGCGTCCGTGGTTTGGCACAGGCGCCAGATGTCGCCCTGCTCCACCGCGTGCTCGAGCAGCGTCTCACCGGAGCTGTCGACGACGCGCACCGTGCCCGGGCCCTGAACCTCGAAGGTCGTGTTATGCGAGCCGTACTCTTCGGCCGACTGGGCCATCAGGCCGACGTTGGACGTCGCGCCCATGCTCGCCGGGTCAAAGGCACCGTGCTCGCGGCAATGGTTGATCGTCTCGGCGTAGAGTGGCGCGTAGGAGTGGTCGGGGATCACGAACTTCGTGTCCTCCAACTCGTCCGCGGCATTCCACATCTGCCCAGAGGTACGGATCGCGGCGGGCATCGAGGCGTCGATGATCACGTCGCTCGGCACGTGCAGGTTGGTGATTCCGCGGGAGGAGTCGACCATCGCCAGTCCGGGGCCGTCCGCGTAAGCGGCCTCGATTGCGCCATGCACCGCGGCGCGTTCGGCCTCGGGCAATCGCTCGATCGCGCTCTGCAACGCCGCCATCCCGTCATTCGGGTTGACGCCGACGGAGGCAAGCGCGGCGTCGTGCTCGGCGAACAGCTCGGCAAAGTAAGCGCGGACCGCGTGGCCGAAGATGATCGGATCGGAGACCTTCATCATCGTGGCCTTGAGGTGCACGGAGAAGAGCACGCCCTGCTTTTTGGCTTCGGCGATCTGCGCCGCGAAGAACTCCTCGAGCGCCGCCCGGCGCATCACGGCGGCGTCGAGCACGTCGCCGGCGAGGACGGGTAGGGAGCCGAGCAGCACGGTGGTCGCGCCGTCACGTGCGACATGTTCAATCGCCACCGTGTCCGCGTGGGCGACAGTTACCGATCGCTCGGTGCTGTTGAAATCGCCTTCGGTCATCGTCGACACGTGCGACAGCGAGCCAGCTGACCAAGCGCCCATCGAGTGCGGATGCCGGCGAGCGTATTGCTTGACTGAGGCTGCGGCGCGGCGGTCGGAGTTGCCTTGGCGGAGGACGGGATTGACGGCGCTCCCCTTGACGGCGTCGTAGCGTTCGCGAACCGCCCGCTCCTCCTCGCTGTCGGGCTCGTCCGGATAGTCGGGGACCGCATACCCCTTGCTCTGGAGTTCGGCGATCGCCGTCTTCAGCTGCGGCAGCGAGGCGCTGATGTTCGGCAGCTTGATGATGTTCGCCTCCGGCGTGTGGGTCAGCGCGCCGATCTCGGCTAGTGCGTCGTGAAGGCGCTGGGCGGGGCTGAGACGTTCGGGAAACTGGGCGAGAATCCGTCCGGCGAGCGATATGTCGCGTAGCTCGATCTCGACGTTTGCCGCGGCGGCAAACGCTTGGAACACCGGGAAAAGCGACCGCGTAGCGAGCGCCGGAGCCTCGTCGGTGAGCGTGTAGATGATCTTCATCGCGAGCGCTGCACCCTATCGAGCGCTGATTGGAAGGGGAGGCAGCCACCGTTTGGGGCGGCGCCACAGGTCACGCGGGCGATACCGCGTGCTCGTCGAACTGCGGCAACTCGTCGGTGATATCGAACCACGCTGCCTTCGAGCCGACGAAAATGTGGTGTGTCGGGCGGATCGTGGGCGCGTCGACGAGCGAGCCCATCGCGACGTGCACGTACTCGCCACTTCTGACGACGGAGAAAAGGAACGACCCGCAGAGGCGGCAACGCGTGTCGTTCGCGTCTTCCTCGCCGAAGATGACGAGATCGTCAAGCCCTTGGGTTATCTCCAGCTTCTCGCGCTCGATTCCGGCAAACGGCTTGAACGCCGAGCCGGTCGCAGCGCGACATCCCGAGCAGTGACAATTTGCCGCGTAGCGGAACGCGTCCCTGACCACGTAGCGCACGGCGTCGCATCGACACCGACCTTCGAGCATACGACCGGTCGTTTGGCTCTCGGATAGCTCTCTCGCGCTCGCGCGGCTCACGACCCAATCGTCGCAGCATCGCGTTCGCGTCGTTGGGCCGCTCGGGCGCCAACCGCGGATAGCGGGAATCCCGGAATGCGTGAGTATCCTGGGATTATGCGTAGCCGGGTCGGTGGCTAGGCAGAATCTCGCATCTCCACACCGATTGCTTGCCAGCGAAGGAGTCATTCATGCCGGGCATCCTCGATCACGTCCCCGACAGCCACCGTGATCTGCTGCAGTCTCCACTGACGGCGACGCTCACCACGATCGACGGTCGCGGTCGTCCACATTCGACGGCGGTCTGGTATCTCATCGACGATGACGGGCAGCTGAAGGGCTCGATCACGTCTGAGCGCGTGAAGTTCAAGAACCTGAGCAGGAATCCGAATTGCGATCTGTTCATCATCGATCCCGAGAATCCGTACCGAACGTTGGAGGTGCGTGCCGAGGCCGATCTCACGCCCGATCCACAGAAGGCGACGGTCTCCAAGTTCGCCAAGCTCTACAACGTCGACGAAGCGATGCTGCTGGCGGCCGGGGATGACCGGTACACAATCACCTATCGGCCCAGGCGTATCGTCGTCAATCCGCCCTCGCAGGACTAACCCATCTGCCACGCAGCTTCGCAACCAGGTTCGGTGGCCGGCGAGGGTGGCACTTCGTGATCGACGGCACGCTGCACTCAGATGGCCACGCAAGTGGCACGCTTAAAATCACGACCAAGCCCAAGGGCTGCACCACGGGCCGAACCGCCTGGACAGCCACTATCTGACCGGGCGGCGTTCACCGGGCGTCCGTGCGAGGCAGGAATACCCGGATCCTGACGGCGCCCTGAGAGCGCCCGCTGTGACAGTGGGGCACCCGGGCGAAAGCTGTCGAGATCGTAGTATCACGCCCTCGCCACAGCGACCTGCGGGCGTGGTGGAATTGGTAGACACGCCGGCCTTAGGAGCCGGTGGGCGAAAGCCCTTGGGGGTTCAAGTCCCTCCGCCCGCATGATGAGGGACTGAGATCCGCGCAAGCTTGACTGGGCCGAGCCTGCTCGTCTACGGTTGTTTCGTGAGAAGCCGGCACCGTTTCGAACGAAACCGGACTTCCCTCCGCCCGCGCTCACGGCCGCCGGGGGCGGACGAGCCGATGCAAGCCAGGTGCAACCACCGTCGCCGGCAAACTCCGAGCGAGCGCCGCCCTTGAGTGCCACGCGGGCCTTTGCGGCTGTGGATCTTGGCGCCGACAGCGGGCGTGTCGTGCTCGGGCGCGTCGACGAGCACTCGGTGTCACTCGAGGTCGTACACCGCTTTGCGAACCGCTCGCTGCGCCTTCCCGACGGCTTGCACTGGAACCTGCTCGGCCTCTTCGCCGACACGCTCGAGGGGCTTTCCCGCGCGGCCGCGAAGGCGCCGCTCAGCGGGATCGGCGTCGACTCCTGGGGTTGCGACTACGGACTGCTCGACGGGGCCTCGCACCTGCTCGGCCTGCCTTTCCACTACCGCGACCAGCGCACGCAGGGGATGATCGAACGCGTCCACGGACGCGTCGGCCGCGAGGAGTTGTACGGCGTGACTGGCATCCAGACGATGGCGATCAACACGATCTTCCAGCTTGAGGCCGAGAGCGACGGTGTCGCGTTGCCGGCCGCCGCGCGCATCGCTCTGGTGCCGGACCTTTTCGGCCTGTGGCTGACGGGCGAGCTCGCCAACGAGGACACGGCCGCCTCTACCACTGGCCTACTCGACGCCGGAAGCGGCGACTGGGCACGCGCGCTGATCGCTCGTCTCGGCTTCCCGGCGGCTCCGTTTGCTGCCAGCCCGGTGGCTCCGGGGACGCTGCTGGGGCCGCTCCTGTCGCTACACGGCGAGCTCGCCGGCGCGGCGGCGGGGGCGCCGGTCTGGACCGTCGCGGGGCACGACACGGCTTCGGCCTTCGCCGCGACGCCGCTGCAGGGCCCGCACGAGGCGGTGCTCTCCTCGGGCACTTGGTCGCTGCTTGGGCTGGAGGTCGCGACGCCGTTTCTCGGCGCCGACGCGTCCGCGCTCAACTTCACCAACGAGCGCGGCATTGACGGGACCATCCGCCTGCTACGCAACGTCATGGGGCTGTGGCTGCTGCAGGAGTGTCGCCACGCCTGGGCGCGCAACGGCAGTGCCTCGGAGTACAACGAGCTACACGCCCTCGCGGACGCGGCGTCTGCGGACGTTGCGCTGTTCGATCCCGACGACGACACGCTGCTCGCGCCGGGTGACATGCCCGGGCGGATCGCTGCGCTCTGCCGCGCCAGCGGACAGGACCCGCCAACCAGTCCCGGCGAGACGGTCCGCTCGATCCTCGTTTCGCTCGCGTGCAAGTACCGGCTCGTGCTCGACCGGCTCGAGCGCGTGACGCAACGCGAAATCGAGCGTGTGCACGTCGTCGGCGGCGGTGCCCGCAACACCCTGCTCTGCCGGCTGACCGCCGATCTGTCCGGACGCGAGCTGGTTGCCGGGGCCGACGAGGCGACCGCGCTGGGCAACGTATTGATCCAGGCGCGTGCCACCGGCGAGCTCGGCGGCACGCTCGCAGACCTGCGCTCGCTCGCCGCCGCGTCCTCGAAGACCGTCACCTATGAGCCCGCCGACGAGCTGCGGGCGTCCGAGGTCTATGCCCGGTTCCTCACCGTCACCGGGCTCGATGCAGAGAGCCCCAAACCGACTAAAGTCGGCCCCTAGAACGATTCGAAAGGCGAAGCCATGAGCGACTCCAGTCACGATTACGACCACCTGGCGAGCCGGCTGCGCGAGGATGGCTGCGACGTCGAGGCCGTGGAGCGGGCCCTCGGGGCGCTCGTGATCGAGACGCCGTCGTGGGGTTTTGGTGACTCCGGCACGCGGTTTGGCGTCTTCGCCCAGGCGGGTCGGCCGCGCGATGTTTTTGAGCGCTTCGACGATGCCGCTGAGGTGCATCGCCTCACTGGCACGGCCTCGGCGGTCGCGACGCACTTCCCCTGGGATGCGACAGATGATCTCGGTGCGCTGCGCGACCACGCGGCCGAGCTCGGGCTGAGCTTCGGCGCCGTCAACCCCAACGTCTTCCAGGATCCCGACTACAAGCTCGGCTCGGTCGGCAATCCCGACCCGGCGATCCGCGCCAAGGCGGTCGATGCGCTGATCGAGTGCGTGGCGATCGCGACCGAGCTCGGCTCGACCGCCCAGTCGCTGTGGTTCGCCGACGGCACCAACTACCCCGGTCAGGACAACCTCACCGAGCGCCACGAGCGAGTCGTGGAGTGCCTCAGCGAGCTCTACGCGGCGCTGCCGCCGGAGCAGGAGCTGCTCGTCGAGTACAAGTTCTTCGAGCCGGCGTTCTACTCCACCGACATCCCGGACTGGGGAACGGCGATCGCGATCTGCCGCCGGCTCGGCGAGCGCGCCCGCGTGCTGGTCGACTTCGGTCATCACGCCCAGGGCACCAACGTGGAGCAGATCGTGGCGCTGATCGCCAACGAGAACCGCCTCGGTGGCTTTCACTTCAACGACCGCAAGTACGCCGACGACGACCTGCTGGTCGGCTCGGTCAACCCGTTCGCGCTCTTCCTGGTGTTCTCCGAGCTGGTCCTCGGCGGCCGCCCGCTGCCGCGCCTCACGATCGACCAGTCGCACAACATCGAGGAGAAGGTCGAGGCGATGATTCTCAGCGTTGTCACGATCCAGGAGGCCTACGCCCGGGCCCTGCTGATCGATCGCGACGCGCTCGCGCAGGCGCAGGGCGCCGGTGATGTGCTCGGCGGGTATGAGCTGCTCCAGCGCGCCTACCAGACCGATGTGCGACCGCTATGCGCGCATGTGCGCGAACTGCTCGGTGCTGCGCCAGACCCGGTTAGCGCCTTCCGCGCCTCGGGCTACGTTGCACAGATCGCGGAGCGGCGGGGCGGGGTGCGCGTCTAGCTGCAGGCGTTAGCCGTGCGGCGCGGCGGCGGCGGCGTCCGCGGTGCGGACGATCCGCACGGTTGTGCCGGAGCGACCCAGCGCCCGCGCCTGGTCAGGGCTGATGTCGGCGGCCAGCGTGATCGCGATCTGGGACATCGGCGCGATCGCGATCAGACCCCGCTCGGTCAACTTCGAACCGTCGATCAAAAGCACCGGCTCGCGTGCGTGGGCGATCATCGAGCGCTTGACGTCGGCCTCGAGCGAGTCGGCGTCGGTCAGCGTGTCGCCGTCGACGACGCCCTTGACGCTCAGAAAGAGGCGATCGGCGTAGTGCTCGTTGACCGTCTGCGTCGCGCCCGCTCCGACGAACGAGCGCGTCAGCGTACGCAACGTCCCGCCAACGCCGATCAGCTCGACGTTTGGACCGGCCTCGCTGGCGAGCAACGTCATGATCGGGAGGCTGTTGGTCAGTATCGTCGCGGCGATGCCGGTCGCGACGATCTCGCGCGCCAGGAAATAGGTCGTGGAGGAGGAGTCCAGAAAGACGGACTCATGGGGGTTCAGCAGTTCGATTGCGGCGCGCGCCAGTAGCCGCTTCGCCCCCGTGGCGACGTTTACGCGGCGGTCGAATGAGTCCTCGTGTCCGGCGGCATTTGGGAGCACGGCGCCGCCGTGGGTGCGCCGCGCCAGCCCACGTCGCTCGAGTTCGCCGAGGTCGCGTCGGGCCGTCATCGCCGAGACGCCGAAGCGCGACTCGACCTGCGAGACGGTCACTGCGCCTGTCGCGAGCAGCTGGTCGGCGATCGAGCGCCGGCGGTCCTCGGGAATTGCGCCGAACGCCGCCGACTCCTCGGCGGATTGGGACGGGTCACTCTGGATCGTTGGTTGGCTCACGAGCTTCGGCTTTCGGCATGTTAGGGCAGGTTGCGATCAGGTTAGCGCCGGTTTGCACACGCACGTCCGCGCACAGTGTAGTCCGCCGGATCGAACATCGGGTCCCACGCGCTCATACGCGTTCGAGCCAGTCAATACGGGGCTATTTGCCACGTGATGTAGTTATTCGCACAACGTGGCAACGCTCGGATATGATCGCCGCGCGTGTTTGCTCACTGCACTCCACCAAAAATGAGCGGTCGAATCTTCCCGGCAACACTCCCGGAAACAACAACGGGTAGATCGCGCCGCATCGTCGAGGTGGAGCTGCTCGTTGATGAGGAGAGGGAACTGTCGGGCGATGGGGAGGTCCCGGCAGCAGGCCCGGGCTGTGTTGGTGGGCGCGTCGCGAGAAGCGGCGTCGCCGGGTCACCAAAACGGCGCGGGTCGCGGAGCGGAGGGGATCCTTGGATCTTTGCTGCGAGGCGTGTGTTGTCCTCATCCAGTCGGCCGTTGCCGGCGTGCGCCTGTGCGCACGCGACGCTGCGCGCTGGCGGGTTCGTGACGCGTTGGGGCGTCGCCTACTCGTCATCAGGTCGGAGTCGTCTCACCATGAGCACAGTGAGCGCCAACGGTCGCTGCCCCCACGTGACAGTCCCCAACTCAGCACGTCGTTGCAGCCAAACGGTCGCTGAAGGCTCGCGGCGGCCGAGCGACCTGCGCTGAGTTCAGCCAGGGAACCAAGTAATCCTTCGAAAGGATCAGATGTCATGACGTCTAGTTTGAGCAAGCGCACGTTGATGTTGGCCGTCGCGGCCCTGTGCGCCATCGGAATCGTCGGCGGGGTGGCCTACGCGGCCTCGCTGAAGAAGGGCCTGAAGGTCTATGTCATCCCGAAGAACCTCGGCAACTCCTACTTCACGACAGCCGACAGCGTGAAGACGGACGGCGCACTGGCAGCGCTCGGCACGCTCGGCGAGAAGGGGACCGAGACCAGCGGTACGGCCGCCACGCCGGCCTCGCAGCTGCCGGTCATCCAGTCCTCGATCGCCAAGGGTGCGAACGCGCTGATCATCTCGGCAGATGATCCGCTCGCACTATGTCCGACGCTGAAGTCGGCGGCGGCAAAGGGCGTCACCGTCGTCACGTATGACTCCGACGCGCCGACCTGCCGTTCGATCTATGTCGAGAACGCTCCGGCCCAGTCGATCGGCGAGAGCGAGGTCGTCGATATGGCCAAGGAGCTTGGCGCCGCCGGCGGTCAGGTCGCGATCGTCTCGGCTGCTGCATCGGCAACCAACCAGAACACCTGGATCGGCTACATGAAGACCGAGCTGAAGAAGTATCCGAAGCTCGACCTCGTGTCCACTGTCTATGGCAACGACGATCCGACGACGGCGACCCAGGTCACCCAGGGTCTGCTGCAGAAGTACCCGAAGTTGAAGGGGATCATCTCGCCGACCACGGTCGGGATCCTCGCCGCCGCAGAGGTGATCGACAAGGCAAAGGACATCGGCAAGGTCCTCTTGACCGGGCTCGGTACGCCGCTCGAGATGAAGTCCTACATCGAGAACGGAACCTCACCGGACGTCATCCTGTGGAACCCGGCCAGGACCGGTTACATCGCCGCCTACGCGGCGGTCGAGCTGGCGTCCAAGGCGATCACGGATGCCACCGGCCAGACGTTCACCGCCGGCTCGTTCGGCAAGGAGACGATCGGACCGGACGGTACGATCGACCCAGGCGGAACGACCACGTTCACCAAGGCCAACGTCAACCAGTTCCACTTCTAGACTCAAACCAGTAAGCGGACCAAGGGTCGCCGGCACCTCGCCGGCGACCCGCAGGTTCGCTGTGGCGGCCGTACTGCTGCCCGATCGGCGCCAACGAATAGGACTGCGAGCCTCGTGCGAGAAGTCAGCGAGCAGGGAGACCCGACAAACCCGGGGGGGCAGGGGTCGCAAAACGTGGAACGTGGGCGACTCGCGGGAGGCGCAGCGGATTCGCCTTCGACGGCGTCCACGCAGCTCCTGAGCCAGACCGGCGCCCGCCCGCCGATCCTCAGCGTGCGCGAGGCCACGAAGGCGTTCGGCGCGGTGCACGCGCTGGAGGGTGTCTCGATCGACCTCTATGCCGGCGAGGTGCACGCGCTGGTCGGCGAGAACGGAGCCGGTAAGTCGACGCTCGTAAAGATCTTCGGCGGCGTTCACCAGCCCGACAGCGGCGAGCTCGTCGACGCCGACGGGCACGCTCTGGTGCTCACCGGGCCGGCCGACGCGCGTGAGGCCGGGATCGCGATCATCTTTCAGGAACCGACCCTCTTCCCCGACCTCTCCGTAGCGGAGAACGTCTTTATCGGCCGCCAGCCGCGCCGAAGCGGGGGACGCATCGACCACCGCGCGATGCGCCGCCAGGCGCGTGCCCTGTTCGAGCGACTGGGTGTCCCGCTTGATCCCGATCGGCCGGCGCGCGGTCTTTCGATCGCCGAGCAGCAGATCGTCGAGATCGGCAAGGCGCTCTCCTTCGACGCGAAGGTCGTCGTAATGGACGAGCCGACCGCGGCGCTGTCAGCGACCGAGGTGGCCCGCCTTTTCGGCGTCGTTCAGAGCTTGCGCGACCACGGTGCCGCGGTTCTCTTCATCTCGCACCGACTCGAGGAGGTCTTCGCGATCTGCCAGCGCGTCACGGTGCTCCGTGACGGTCGACGCGTGCTCTCGCAGCTGTTGGGCGAGCTGACAGCGGGCGATCTCGTGCGCGCGATGGTCGGTCGCGACATCGCCGCGCGCGAACGTACGCAGCACGATGCGGGTGCGGCGGTCCTGCGCGTCGCAGAACTCCAGCGCGCCGGCATCTTCAAGGACATCTCCTTCGACGTGCGCGCGGGCGAAATCGTCGCGCTGGCCGGACTCGTCGGCGCCGGTCGCAGCGAGGTTGCGCGCGCGGCATTCGGGATCGACGTCTACGACTCGGGCCGCGTGCTCGTCGGCGAGCGAGCGCTGCACAAGGGCCGGCCGATCGACGCGATGCGGGCGGGCGTCGCGTTCGTCCCGGAGGACCGTCGCCAGCAGGGGCTCGTCATGGACATGTCGATCATCGACAACATCTCGCTCGCTTCACTGCGACGGCTGAGTCGCCACGGTCTGCTGATCCCCTCCGTCGAGCGGTCTTTCGCGTCCGACTGGGCGGCACGGTTGCAAGTCAAATACGGCAATATCGCCAATCCGGCGACGTCTCTGTCAGGCGGCAACCAGCAGAAGGTCGTGCTGGCGAAGTGGCTCAGCCGCGAGCCGGCGGTGATCATCGTCGATGAGCCGACTCGCGGGATCGATGTCGCGACCAAGGCCGAGGTACACCGGCTGCTAGTCGAGCTCTCGCGCAGCGGCGTCGCCGTGCTGATGATCTCCTCCGAGCTACCCGAGGTGCTCGCGGTCGCCGATCGGATCCTCGTCATGCGCGAGGGCCGCCTGGTCGCCGAGTTCGCGCGCGCGAACGCCTCGGAGGAGAGGATCATGGCGGCGGCGACCGGTCAGGCCGATGTCCCCGTCGCGCTGGAGTCTAGCCCGGCATGAGCGCCGCGCGCGAGCCGGAGGCGGAGCCGAGCGAGCCCGAGAGCCAGCGCCGACTCGTCGACGTCGTGCTGCGCGCACGCACGTTCGGGATCATCGTCGTGCTCGGCGTGCTCGTGCTGATCACGGCGCTGATCCAGTCGCGTTTTGTCGGTGGCGGCGAGGTTCGATTCATCCTCAGCCAGACCGCGCTGTACGCGCTCGTGGCTGTCGGGGAGGCGATGGTGATCCTCACCCGTAACGTCGATCTGTCGGTCGGCTCGGTGGTCGGACTGTCGGCCTACGTCTCGGCGAACATGTTCGGGACCCATCCCGGCATTCCGATCGTGCTCGTCTTCCTCGTCGGTCTCGGTGTCGGCCTCGGCTGCGGCGTGATCACCGGCGCGATCACGGCGATCGGCCGCGTGCCGAGCCTCGTCGTGACGCTCGCGATGCTCTACATCATCCGTGGTGTCGACACGATCATCGTCGGCTCCGGCGTCGTCCTCGCCAGCACCGAGCCGAACTCGTTCCTGAACATTCCAACGGCGACGATCTTTGGGCTTCCCGATCTCGCCCTGGCGGTCGCGGTGGTTGTCGCGATCGCCGCCTACTACCTGAACTCGTATCGATCGGGCCGCGACCTGTACGCCATCGGATCTGATCCCGATGCCGCCCGTCGGGCCGGGATTCCGGTCGCCAAGCGCGTCTTCACCGCTTTTGTGATCAGCGGTGGGCTCGCCGGGCTCGGCGGCGTGGTCTGGGCCTCCCAGTACGCGACGATCGAGTCGACGGCGGCGAGCGGCCTCGAGTTGCAGATCATCGCCTCGGTGGTCGTCGGCGGGGTCGCGATCTTTGGTGGCAGCGGTAGCGTGGTGGGCGCGGCGCTCGGTGCGCTGCTGCTGCAGACGATCAATTCGGCGCTCAATGTGATCGGCGTCTCCTCGATCTGGACCGAGGCGATCTCGGGCCTGTTGCTGATCACGGCGATCACGCTCGACCGCGGAATACAGCTGCGGGTGGCTGCAGCGCTGCGCCGACGGAGGGTCCGCCTTGGCGCCTGAGATACCGATCGAAGCCACTGAGGCCGCGCAACCCGTGCCAGCCGGGTCAGTTGCCGGCGAGCCGCCGGGTGCGCCGCCGCCGGAAGGCGGTCGCGCCGCAGCGCGGTTCGGGCTGGGCGGCGTGTTCGGACGGCTCGTGCGCTGGGAGGTCGCGCTGTGCGTCGCGCTGGTGTTCGTCTTCGGGATCGGCGTCGACGCGTCCGGCGATTTCCTCTCGAATTACAACCTCTTCACCTTATGCACCAACATCGGCGACCTGGCGATCATGGCGCTGCCGATGACGCTGATCGTCATGGTTGGCGAGATCGACCTCTCCGTCGCCTCGACGCTCGCGCTCTCGGCGGAGACGCTTGGATATCTGTGGAGCCACGGCTGGCCCATGGCGGCCATCTTCGTTGTCGTGATCGCACTCGGAGTCGTGCTCGGTGCGATCAACGGCTTGCTCGTCACCAAGGTGGGCCTGCCGTCGCTCGCGGTCACGATCGGGACGCTGACGCTCTACAGAGGCCTCGCCAACGTAGTGCTAGGACCGCTGACGGTGTCGGACTTTCCCGCGCCCTTCAATGAGCTCGGCGTCAACGGGGTGCCGGGGCTACCGTTCCTTTCCTGGTCGGTTGCGATCTTTTTTGTCCTGGCTGTCATCTTCGGCGTCGTCCTACACGGCACGCCTTTTGGGCGCTCGCTCTACGCGATCGGCCTCAACAAGGAGGCCGCCTCGCACGCCGGCATTCGCGTGCCGCGCGTGAAGATGGGGCTCTTCATCCTCTCCGGTGTGGTCTGCGCGCTGGTCGGCATGCTCTACGCCTTCGAGCTCTCCTCGGTCGGCGAGAACATCGGCATCGGCTTCGAGCTCATGGTGATCACGGTCGTGCTGCTCGGCGGGGTGTCGATCTTCGGCGGGCGCGGAACGATCATCGGCGTCGTCTTGGCGGCGTTCGTCTATGGCGGCCTGCGCAGCGCGCTGCTGATCAGCAGCTCGTTCAACGAGAACGACTTCCAGATCGTCTCTGGCGGCCTGCTCATCCTCAGTGTGCTCGTCCCGAACGTTCCTCTGTTCGCCGAGCGCGCGAGAGAGCTGATGCGACGCCGAGCGGCTCGCGGAATCATCGTGAGCCCCGAGAGTTCGAGTCCTACCCCGCCGCCCACACAGGGGATGGTTACGTGATCTATTCTGATTGCATCTCGCCCTACGCCACGACGGAGCGCTCAATTGCGCACTTAATCTGCCCACATCGTGGACGCGGATGCTCGCCCGGGCACCGTCGTCCGTGTTCGAACTGGAGTTAGCCACTGATGGCGCTGACCGCCCCCCACTTGATCGAAAACCGTTGGGATCCAGCACGCGTCGCCGACGCCGACGAGCTCGGCGCGCTTGTCTATCGCTCCAATCTGCTCGCCTCCGACCGTTCTGTCGTCAACTTCGGGGGCGGCAACACGTCGGTCAAGGTCCGCCAGCCCGATCACACCGGTCGCGAAGTGACGGTGATGTGGGTCAAGGGCTCTGGCAGTGATCTGGTGAGCATCGAGGCGAGCGGCTTCGCCGGCCTGCGACTGGATGAGATCCTGCCGTTGCTCGAGCGCGATGCGATGAGCGACGAGCAGATGGTGGCCTACCTCGCACGCTGCCAGCTCGACCCGACGATGCCGCGGCCCTCGATCGAGACGCTACTGCACGCCTTCACGCCGGCGCCGCACGTCGACCACACCCACCCCGATGCGATCGGCGCGATCGTTGGCGCCGTCGACGGTGAGCGACTGGCCGAGGAGTGTTTCGGTGATGACGCGGTCTGGGTCCCCTACATCCGGCCTGGCTTCGCCCTCTCCAAGCTGGTTGCCGACGCGGTCAGCGAGCATCCCGAAGCCAAGCTGGTGCTGCTGGCCAAGCATGGCCTCGTGGTTTGGGGAGCGACGGCCGTCGAGTCCTACGCCTCCACGCTCGACGCGATCAACCGCGCCGCGGCGTTCGTCGCCGAACGCAGCAACGGGGAGCCGTTCGGCGGACCGGCGCGCGCACCGCTCGAGGACGAGCGGCGGCTGGACCTGCTCGCCGCGGTGCTACCCGCGTTGCGCGGCGCGCTCGGCGTCGACGGTCCCCGCGTGCTCCAGGTCGACAACTCGCCTGAGGTGATCGAGTTCGTCTGCGGGCGTGACGCGCACGAGCTCTCGCAGGTCGGCGCGGCCTGTCCCGACCACCTCGTGCACACCAAACGTCGCCCCGTCTGGATTGAGTTCGACCCCGATCAAGACGACGCCACGGTGCTGCAGGAGCGGCTCGTCGAGCAGGTGCGAGCGTTCCAGCAGCGCGAGCAGGAGTACTTCGAGCGCTACAGCGCCGAGGGTGACACGCTGCTCGACCCGAGCCCGCGAGTTGTGCTGATCGAAGGCGTCGGCCTGGTCAGCGCCGGGCGCACGCTGAAGGCAGCCAGGCTCTCGCGCGACCTCTATCTGCGCGCGATCGCGGTAATGCGCGGCGCGAGTGGGCTCGGCGGCTTTGTTTCACTCAACGACGAGGAGTCGTACGCGATCGAGTTTTGGCCGCTCGAGCTCTACAAGCTCTCGCTCGCGCCGCCGGCGCGCGAGTTCCAGGGTGCCGTCGCGCTGATCACCGGCGCCGCGGGGGGTATTGGCAGCGCTGCCGCCCACGCATTCGTGGCCGAGGGTGGCTGTGTCGTCGTCAGCGATATCGACGGCGAGGGCGCGCTCGCAGACGCCGCCGCGATCGGCGACACTGCCGTGGCGGTGACCACCGACGTGACCGACGAGAACTCGGTCATAGCTGCCTTTCGCGCCGCCGTGCTCGCGTTCGGTGGGGTCGACATCGTCGTCTCCAACGCCGGCATCGCCTCGAGCGCGCCGATCACCGAGACTACACTCGCGATGTGGGACCGCAACCACGACATCCTCGCGCGCGGGTATTTCACCGTTGCTCGCGAGGCTGCGCGAACGCTGCTCGCGCAGGGCACCGGCGGCAGCATCGTGTTCGTCGGCTCAAAGAACGCCTTGGCGCCGAGCAAGGGAGCCGCGGCCTACTCGGCGGCGAAAGCGGCCGAGCTGCACCTGGCGCGCTGCCTGGCCGAGGAGCTCGGCGGCCAGGGCATCCGCGTCAACACCGTCAATCCGGACGCAGTGCTCGAGGGCTCGCGGATCTGGGACTCGGCCTGGCGCGAGGAGCGTGCGCGTACCTACGGCATCAGGCCCGAGGAGCTCGAGGGCTACTACCGCGAGCGCACGACGCTCAAGGTCAACGTGCTGCCCGCCGACATCGTCGCTGCGATCCTGTTCTTCTGCTCGTCGCGGCGCGCCGGCAAGAGCACGGGCAACATCCTAAACGTCGACGGCGGCGTAGCCCTGGCCTTTCCGCGCTGACGCTGCGTGCGCGTCGCCCTCTTCATCACCTGCATCAGCGACTCGCTCACGCCGGAGGTCGGGCGCTCGACGGTCGAGGTCCTGGAGCGGCTCGGTCACGAGGTGGTCTTTCCACCCGAGCAGACCTGCTGCGGACAGATGCATCTCAACAGTGGCTATCGCGAAGAGGCGGACCGGCTGGGGGAGCGCTTCATGCGGATCTTCGATGGCTTTGACACGATCGTGGCTCCCTCCTCGTCGTGCGTCGGCACGATGCGCGAGCTGCACCCCGAGCTGCACGGGCGGTTGTTCGAGTTCTCTGAGCTGCTCGTGACGCGGCTCGGCGTGACCGACGTCGGCGCATCGTTTCCCCACCGCGTGGCCTATCACGCGACGTGCCACTCGCTGCGGCTGACGGCGATCGGAGACGCTCCGCTGCGGCTGCTCGACGCCGTTGCGGGTCTCGAGCGCGTCGAGCTCAGCGAAGAGCGCGAGTGCTGCGGTTTCGGCGGCACGTTTGCGATTGAGAACGCCGACACCTCGACGGCGATGGTGATCGACAAGTGTGCCGAGATCGCCGCCAGCGGCGCGGGCGTCGTGACGGCAGTTGACAGCTCGTGTCTGATGCAGATCGGCGGACGCCTCTCCCGCGAAGGGGCCGCCGTACGGACGATGCACCTCGCCGAGATCCTCAACCAGACAGCGGCGTGAGCGCGACCGCGCGACCGTTCCCGGAGGCCGCGCACGACGCGCTGCGCGATGCCCAGCTGCGCTCAAACCTGTTTGTCGCGACCCAGACGATCCGCGACAAGCGCAACCAGGTCGTTGGCGAGCTCTCCGACTGGGAGGAGCTCCGCGAGGCCGGCCGGGCGATCAAGGCCGATGTCCTCGCGAACCTTGACCGTTACCTGCTGCAGTTCGAGCAGGCGGTCGCCGACGCCGGCGGTCAGGTGCACTGGGCAGCGGACGCGGGCGAAGCCAACCAGGTCGTGCTCGATGTCGCCCGCGCGCATGGCGTCACCGAGCTCGTCAAGGTCAAGTCGCTGACGACTGACGAGATCGGCCTGAACGCCGCGCTTGAGGCGGGCGGGGTGAGCGCGATCGAGACCGACCTGGCCGAGCTGATCCTGCAGCTTGGTGGCGACTGGTCCTCGCACATCCTGGTCCCGGCGATCCACCGCAACCGCACCGAGATCCGTGACATCTTTCGGGCGACGATCGCCGACGACGCGCTCAGCGATGACCCGGGTGAGCTCGCCGAGGCCTCGCGCACGTATCTGCGCGAGCGTTTCCTGACCGCGCGGATGGCTGTCAGTGGCGCCAACTTCGGCGTCGCCGAGACAGGCACCGTCTGCGTCGTCGAGTCCGAGGGTAACGGGCGCATGTGCACCACTCTGCCGCCCGTACTGGTGACAATCCTCGGGATCGAGAAGCTGATCCCGAGCTTTGCCGACCTCGAGGTGTTTCTTCAGCTGCTGCCCCGCTCCTCGACGGGCGAGCGGATGAACCCCTACACCTCTCTGTGGACGGGCGTCAACGCCGCCGACGGACCGCAGGAGTTTCACGTCGTCCTGCTCGACGCCGGCCGCACTAACGCGCTCGCCGACACGGTTGGTCGCCAGGCGCTGCACTGCATCCGCTGCAGCGCCTGCCTGAATGTCTGCCCGGTCTATTCGCGTACCGGTGGCCAAGCGTACGGCTCGATCTATCCCGGTCCGATCGGCGCGATCCTCACGCCGCTGCTGTACGGCGTCGAGCACGCGCCGACGCTGCCGTTCGCCTCGAGCTTATGCGGCGCCTGCTACGAGGTCTGTCCGGTCAAGATCGACATCCCGAGCGTGCTGCTGCATCTGCGGGCGAAGGCCGTGGAGTCTGCCGGCAAGCCATCCCTGACGATGGCGGCCGCCGGCTGGCTTTTCGGCGGCCGCAGACGCTTCGCGGCGGCGCAGCGGCTGGGACGGCTCGCCCAGCGCCCGCTGATCCGCGCCGGAAAGATCCGCCGGCTGCCGCCACCGCTGGACGCCTGGACGCGTACGCGCGACCTTCGCCCGCTCGCCGGCGAGAGCTTTCGCGAGTGGTGGGAGCGGCGCGGATGAGCGGATCGCGCGAGCTGATCCTCGAGCGCGTCCGCAGAGCGCTCGCCGACGCCCCGCTCGCGCCCGAGTCCCCGCGGGACTACCGTAGGGCGGGGACACTTTCGCCGGTGGCTCGGACCGAGCTGTTCTACGAGCGCGTCTGCGATTACCGTGCCGAGGCTCGCCGCGTGCGCGCCGGAGAGCTGCCCGTCGCGATCACCGAGGTGTTCGCCGCGCGCGGCGCGCAGCGTGTATGCGTACCCAACGACATCGCCAGCGAGTGGCGCGTGGATGGGGTGAACTTCGTCGATGACGAGGAGCTCAGCTGGGAGGAGCTCGACCACATCGACGGCGTCCTGACCGGCTGCACGCTGGCGATCGCCGAGACCGGCACGATCGTGCTCAGCGCCGGCGCGGGCGAGGGACGCCGGGCGATCACGCTGATCCCAGACCTTCATGTCTGCGTCATCGAGGAGCGCCAGATCGTCGAGACCGTGCCCGAGGCGATGACGCTGCTCACCGAGCTCGGCGCGCAGCGGCGCCCGCTCACCTTCATCTCGGGACCGTCCGCGACCTCCGACATCGAGCTGAATCGAGTCGAGGGCGTGCACGGGCCGCGCAACCTGGTCGTCCTCATCGAGGAGAGCGCATGACTCAACGCGCCGGCTTTGTCCTCCACGTACGCCCGGAGCGCATCGACGACTATGTCGCGGCTCACCGCGAGGTCTGGCCAGAGATGCTCGACGCCCTCAGCGGCGCGGGGATCCGCAACTACACGATCTTCCGTGCCGACACGAGCGTCTTCGGCTACTTCGAGGCCGATGACCTCGATGCCGCGGCGCGCCACCTCGAAGGCCAGGACGTCAGCGCGCGCTGGCAGAACGCCATGGCCGAGCTGCTGGTTGAGCGCGTCCCGGACGGCGGGCCGCCGGCACTGGAAGAGATCTTCCGCCTCGACTAGACCCAAGGCCGTGCGCGGATGGCTGCGCTAGGATCGGCGCCGTTCGGTGTGGTGCCGGCACGCTGCCCGGGCTTTCGGATCGGGTCGACGCGAGACCACCAATGCTGAGAGGGTCATCGATGGGTGTGCGAATTTGTGCGGCGACGGCGGCACTCGGACTGCTGCTCGTCGGCTGCGGCGCCCCCAAGGGCACGCCGGACTTCGTGGCCAAGGCGAACGCGATTTGCGCTGGGGCCAACCGACAGGTCGAGGCCCTGCCGAAACAGGCAGACACGCTTCACGGTCTCGTGACGTCAGTAAGCGCGGAGGTGCCACTCGCCCAAGCAGAGCTCACAAAGCTCAAGACACTGACGGCCCCGTCGGGCAAGGAGGCGATCTACGCAAAGGTGCTATCCAATCTCGGCGCCGAGCTCGCCGCTGTACAGCAGATCATCAAGGATGCACGCCAAAGCCACACCAGCGCGATCGCGGCGATCGGTCAACGCATGGCCCCGGTGGCGAACGAGCTCGACAGCGAGGCCATCGCCCTCGGGGTCACGCAGTGCACGAAGAACGTGTCGCCCGAGGGGAGCACCTAGCGCGACGTGCCGCGGGGCCGACCGGGGCTCGAGCGACGCGAGCAGCCGCGATGATGTCCGGTTGTGGGCGCCGGCGAGGCGATCGAAACGTTTGAATGCTTCGGCAGCACTGTCAGCGTGTTGGTGATGGGCGCGGGCCCGGCCGGCACGGCCCCGGCCGCGGTTGGAATGGTCAAGCGCCGGCTACTCGAATGGCACGCCCAGTTCTCGCGTTTTCAGCCCGACAGCGAGCTCTCGCGACTCAACGCCGACCCGCGCGAGACGGTGCCCGTGAGTCCAGTCATGGCGCGCCTGATCGAGGCCATTGTTGCGGCGGGCGAGAGCAGCGGCGGACTCGTCGACGCGACCCTCCTTGGCCAGATCGAGGGAGCCGGCTACAGCCGCCATTTCGAGGCTGCCTCGGTGCCGCTCGAGCTCGCACTCGAGCTCGCGCCGCCACGCGCCCCGGCTGGACCGAGCGTGCATGCACGCTGGCGCGAGATTGAGATCGATCGGACCCGCGGCACCGTGACGCGACCGCGCGGTACGCGTTTTGACAGCGGGGGCATCGCGAAGGGGCTGTTCGGGGACATCCTGGCGGCGGTTCTTGACGGACATCAGAGCTTTGCCATCGATTGCGCCGGCGACTTGCGACTCGGCGGAAACGGCGGTCTGACTCGCCCGGTGCAGGTTGCGAGTCCGTTCGAAGAATCGAACCTGCACGTCTTTGGGCTGCGCGACGGCGCGGTCGCGACGAGTGGTGTCAGCAACCGCAGCTGGCTCGATAGCGAGGGTCATCCAGCGCATCACCTGCTCGATCCCGCGAGCGGTCGGCCGGCCTACACCGGCATCGTGCAGACCACCGCGATCGCGCCGAGCGGGGTCGAGGCTGAGTGGCGGGCGAAGGCCGCGCTACTCGCCGGACCCGTTCAGGTTCGCGACTGGCTGCGCCACGGCGGCCTTGTGGTTTATGACGACCGAACCTACGAGGTGATCGAAGCTGGCGGTTAGACTTTGTGTGCTTGGTCAGCGCAACGGCGGTGCCGATCCGTCGAGAAAAGGATGTCAGCGTGAGGGTTGGACTCGTCTTAGGTGGAGGAGGCGTCGTTGGGGCGTCGTGGACGGTCGGCGCGCTGCAGGCGCTTGAGGACGAGTTCGGATTTCGTGCCGATCAGGCGACGCGCGTGCTCGGGACCTCTGCCGGCGCGCTCGTCGGAACGATGGGCGCCGCAGGGATCTCACCGGCGGCGATGGCCGAGTATGCGACCGGCACGGCGAGCCGCGGCGCCCAGGGCGCCGCAGGTCCCTACCGCGTCTCGCTGTGGCCGCCACCGCTCGGTTTCGGCTCGGCGCGCATGGCGCTCGCGATGCTGCGCGAGCAGCGCGACCGCAGCCTGGGCGCGCTGCTGATGGGGCTGCTGCCGCGTGGGGTCGTGCACACGGATCCGATTCGCCGGCTCGTCGAGCGCGTGGTCGGCGGTACCTGGCCAGCTAGTCCCGCGCTGCGAATCGTCGCCTGCGACTACGCGAGCGGGCAGCGCGTCACGTTCGGCTCGCTGCGCGCGCCGCAGTCGGGCATTGGCGAGGCCGTCGCGGCGTCGTGTGCAATACCGGCCTTCTTCCAGCCGGTTCGCATCGGTGAGCGCAGCTATGTCGATGGCGGCATCCATTCGCACTCGAATCTCGACCTGATCGCTGACCAGGACCTTGACCTCGTGATCTGCCTGAGCCCGATGTCCAGCAGCGCCTCGCCACCGAGCGCAGGCGTGCTCGAACGGGTTGTCGCGTCGCGTCGTCGCCACGCATCCGCCGTTCTCGCAGCGGAGGCGCAAAAGCTGGGCGTCCGCGGCGTTGAGCTCGTCGTGCTGGAGCCGGGCATCGAAGACCTGCAAGCGATGGGGGCAAACCTGATGGCTCGTGACCGCGCCGAGCAGGTGATCGCGACCGCTCGACAAAGCGTGACGAGGACGCTGCGTCGGCTGGCACACGGCTCGACACTCGCCGGCCCCGGCGCAGCAACGAAGCTTCCGACGCTCGCCGTCTCGACGCCCTAGCGCGGACTCGCGGCGATTACACTGCTGACGTCCGCGGCGCCGGGCGTCGGTGCGCGTGGGGGACTGGTGTATCGGTAACACGGTGGTCTCCAAAACCGCAACGCCAGGTTCGATTCCTGGGTCCCCCGTCGTCAGTGCAGTCGGGTTTCTGTCGCATTTGCGGACGATGCTCGGGTGGCCGTACCGCGGTGCCGCGTTTCGGTTGGTGTCGAGCGATCGTTCCGCGCACGTTGTGCCGCCGCGGTCGTGGGTGCCCTGGTGGTGCGCGACCCGGCGGCGTGGTCAATTGCGCGGCGGGAGGTGAGGCGCAGCGGTCCCTGGGGGCGGTGGCGGTGGGATGGTCCTCAGCTCGGGCGCGTTGTCGGGCCAGATGAGCAGGACCCGGCAGGGCGCGTGATCGATGACGAATCGGGTCGCGGGGCCGAGGCTGCGTGGGCCAGGGCGGTCGCGGTCGCCGTCTCGCGCCAGGATGAGGATGTCGATGCCATCAGCGGCCGCGACGACCTCGCGCTCGACTCGCCCGCGTCGGGCCTTGAGGCTTGCTGGGCGCCCTAGCCGCGTTTGGGCGTCGGTGAGCAGCTCGTGAGCGGCCTGTTCGGAGATCGACTGCAGCTCCTGTGGGGCTGGCGGTGGGGGTGGCCGTCGGCCGAGCAGGCCACGGTGCGCCGCGCGGGCCACCGTTTCGGGCTCGGTACTGGCGACGTGCAGCAGCGTGATTTCCGCGTCGCCGGGCAGGAACTGTGTGGCCTCGTCGATCGTGGCCTGCCAGGTGTCCTCGATGATCCAGACGAGCGCGCGCATAACGGTGTCAGACCTTGAGAGCTAACCACAGGAGGACGGTCGCCGCGACCAGCGACGCCGGCACGGTGAGCGCGCCGAGGCGCAGGAACTCGCCCAGCTCGACATCGGTGTCCTCGGCTCGCAGGACGCGGCGCCACAGCAGCGTGGCCAGCGATCCGACATAGGTGAGATTGGGGCCGATGTTGACGCCGATCAACACCGCCAGCACCGGTCCAGCACCGCCGGCGGCCGCCGCCACCGGGATCAGCATCAGCGTCGCGGGCAGGTTGTTGACGAGGTTGGCAAACACGGCGCTTATCGCGGCGATGGCGAGCAGGTCGGGCAGCGAATCGCCGGTCGGGAGCACGGCGTGGACCGCGGTGTCCAGTCCGCTCGCGCTCGCGGCTTGGACTATCACCCCGAGCCCGAGGACGAAGATCAGAAACCCGGGCTCGGCGGCCCGTGCCAGCGCAACCGGGGTCGCGGTGCGGCGCGCGAGCGCGGGAACGGTGATCGCCGCAGCGCCCGCGGCAGCGAACCACACCGGCTGGATACCCACCAACGAGCTCAGCGCAAACCCCGCCAATGTGAAGACCAGCACCGAGACCGCGAACCGCGGCAGTTCGGGGCGCGCCGGCTGCGCGGCCGCGTGGCGAGGACGGGTGAGATCGGCTGCGAAAAATCGCTTGAACACCACCCACTCGACCGCGACCGCCGCGATCGTCGGCAACACCATCAACGCGGCGAAGCGCGGGAACGACAGGTGGCTCGCGTGGAACGCCAGCAGGTTGGTGAGATTGGACACCGGCAACAGCAGTGACGCCGAGTTGGCCAGGTGCGCGCACGCGTACACCTGCGGCTTGGCGCTGGTGCGTATCCGCGCCGCCGTCGCGAACACCACCGGGGTGAGCAGCACGATCGTGGCGTCGAGGCTGAGCGCGGCCGTGATGCCCGCGGCGATGAGAAACACGAACGCCAACAGCCGCTGCGGGCTTCCCTGCGACCCACCGGCCATCACCGCCCCCATCGCATCGAACAGCCCCTCTCGCCGGCAGCCGTCGGCGATCAACAGCATTGCCGCCAGGAAGCCGACGGTGGGTCCAAGAGCTCGCAGCGCGTCGCCCGCTCCCGACAATCCGATCGCACCCACGGCCACGAGGAGCACCGCGCCCCCAACGGCGGCGACCGCGTCTGACACATACGGCGGGCGGGTCACCGCGACCGCGAGCGTCGCCGCCAACACCACGAGTGCCGCAGCGAGCGACAGACCGTCAGTCACGCCCGCTGCTCACCGCCCGCCAGCGCGCGGCAGCGTGCTCCGCGCTCACGGGCTCGAAGGCAGTCGGCTGATCTAATGGCCATCGCTGGAAACGAGAGTATGCGGACGCCGACCGCCGAGGGCGGGCGTGTTGCAGCGCAGGCGGAGCGTGAGCCCGCGGACCGATCGCCAAGTTGGGCGGCGGCTGCGTCTTCGTCTCGGTCATATCGGCTCCGGGGTTCGTCGCTGCGAACAATGCGAAGTCTTCGGAGGGCCAAGGGCGGTAGCCTCCCGGCGTGAACGCCTCCTTCCCAAAATGACGATCGCACGCTGGGCCGGCTAACGTTAAGGACAGAAGCAAGAAAGGTCATGCGATGGCAAGCACGACGATTTGCGAAGGCTTCCAACCGTGAAGAAAGTGCTCGTTGGCGCGCGCCTGCGGCACCTCCGCGAGGATCGTGGTCTCAGCCAGGCTGAGCTCGCGCGGCTGCTGGAGATCTCGCCGAGCTATTTGAACCAGATCGAGCGCGATCACCGCCCGCTGACGGTGTCGGTGCTTTTGAAGCTGACGGAGTCTTTCGGTGTTGATCCCGATTTCTTCTCGCCCCGGGACACGGTGCGCCTGATCGCCGAGTTGCGCGAGGCGTTGCTCGACGACGCTATCTCGGTTCCGGTCTCGGCCAGCGAGGTCTCCGAGCTGGCGACGAACCTGCCGTCCGTGGCGCACGCATTGATCGGCCTGCGCCGTCGCTATCGCGACATGGTCGAACATACGACGGCGCTGATCGGCGGCCAGGGCGTCCTGGGCGCCGGGGAGCCAGTAACTCCGATGCCCCACGAGCAGGTGCAAGCCTTTTTCTACGACCGCTACAACTACATCGCACCACTGGACGAGGCCGCCGAGCGGCTCGCAGCAGACATCGATCTGCAACCCGGCAACGCGCGTTTGGCGCTCGCGCGCCGCCTCAAGGATGACCATGACGTCCGCGTAGTCATCCAACCCCCAGACGGTTCCCCTGGTTCCCCTGGTGAGCTGCGCCGCTACGACCCCGCGACCAGAGTGCTGCGGCTGTCGGACCAGCTACGACCCGGCCAGCAGGCGTTTCAGCTAGCTACGCAGCTGGCCCTTCTCGCGCATGACGAGCTGCTTGACCAACTCGCGTCAGACGGCCAGCTCTCGAGCCCCGAGGCCCACGCGCTCACGCGCAAAGGACTGGCCCACTACTACGCCGCTGCAACGTTGATGCCCTACCAGCCCTTCCACGCCGCGGCAGAGGAGCTTCACTACGACGTTGAGAGCCTCGCCGACCGGTTCCACGTCGGCTTCGAAGTGATCTGTCAGCGCCTCAGCACGCTCCAGCGCCCGCGACTGCGGGGAGTCCCGTTCTCGTTTGTGCGCGTCGACCGTGCCGGCAACATGTCCAAGCGCCAGTCAGCGACCGGCTTTCACTTCTCCAGCGGAGGCGGGACCTGCCCGCTGTGGAACGTCTACGAGGCCTTCACCACGCCCGGTCAGATCCTCACCCAGGTCGCGCAAATGCCCGACGGTCGCGACTATTTCTGGATCGCGCGCACTGTCGCGCGTAAGCGTCGGGGCTTCGGCACGCCGACCAAGAACTTTTCCATCGGCCTCGGCTGTGACCTACGCCACGCTCACCGACTCGTCTATTCCCGCGGTCTGAACCTTGACGACAAGACGCTCGCTACCCCGATCGGTATCGGCTGTAAGACCTGCGAGCGATCTGCCTGCCCGCAGCGCGCCTTCCCGTCCATCGACCACCGACTCGAAATCGATGAGAACCGCAGCACCTTTGCACCTTACGCCGTCAGCAAGCCGGACCAGTACGTGACCGGTATCGCGAGGCGCTAGGCGGACTTCCCTAGTCGGCGTCCGGTCACTACCAACGATCACACCGAGGGCGCGTCATGCTGCTAGTCGTCGATCGCCGTTCGCACGCGCGTCTGCGAGTACTGGCCGATCACTCTCGATTGTCCATGGCCCCGGATCCTTAACGGCTCTGAGGGCTGCTTGTGCGCCAGCAATCCGCGCTACTGGCACGCGGTAGGGCGAGCAGGAGACGTAGTCGAGTCCCGAGTTATGGAAAAAGTCGATTGAGTCCGGGTCGCCGCCGTGTTCGCCGCACACTCCCAGCTTGAGGTCATTCTTGGTCCTGCGGCCGAGCCGGGCGCCCATCCGCAGCATCTGCCCGATGCCGGGCACATCGATCGTTTCGAATGGTGAGCGGTCGATGATGTGGGCTTCGATGTAGCGGGCGAGCACGCGGCCCTCGATGTCATCGCGAGAGAAGCCGAGTCCTGTCTGTGTGAGGTCGTTTGTGCCGAACGAGAAGAAGTCAGCATCGCCGGCGATTACGTCCGCTAGGAAGCATGCTCGTGGCAGCTCGATCATGGTGCCGACGGTGTACGCACTAAATCCTTGCTCCTGTGCCACGCGGTCGATCAGCTCTCGCGCGAGCGCCAGCTCACCTTCGTATGCGACCAGCGGCACCATGACCTCCACGGTGGCATCGGCCACGCGGGCGGCTGCAGAGAAGAGTGCGCGGACCTGCATTTCGTAGAGCTCTGGGAAGAGCACGCCGAGCCGAACGCCGCGGGTGCCGAGCATCGGGTTGGTCTCTTGTAGGGCTTCGACGCGACTGCGTTCCGGCGAACCGACTGGTAGGTCTGCCGGGCGCGGGAGGAACTCGTGCAGGGGTGGATCGAGTAGTCGCACCGTCACGGGATATCCCGACATCGTGCGCAGGATCTCCTCGAAGTCGCGCTCTTGCAAGGGGGCCAGTGCGTCGATTGCCGCAGCTCGAGCGCTGTCGTCCTCGGCAAGGATCACGGCGGCCATCAGCGGTTGGCGCTCGCCGAGGAACATGTGCTCGGTACGGCAGAGCCCGATTCCCTGCGCTCCAAGCTCGAGCGCCTTGCGTGCGTCCTCGGGCGTATCGGCATTCGCCCGAACACCCAAAGTGCGCTGCTGATCGGCCCATCCGAGCACCGTCTGGAAGTGTGTGGAGACTTGCGCCGGCACAAGCGGGACCTCGTCGATGGTGATCTCGCCGGTCGATCCGTTGATCGCGATCCAATCGCCGTTGTTCAAGACGGTCCCGTTGATGCGGACTTGCTCGTCGACCAGGTTGATTTCCAACTCGCTCGCACCCGTTACCGCTGGGCGTCCAAGCCCGCGTGCGATCAGAGCGGCGTGGGAGGCCTTGCCGCCCTCGGCCGTAACGATGCCTCGCGCGGCGTGAAATCCGGCGACGTCGTTGGCCTCAGTGAACGGGCGCACGAGAATCACGTCATCGCCGAGCTCGGCAGCCGCCACGGCCGCGGCTGCGGTGAAAACGATGGCACCGCGCGCGGCGCCCGGCGACGCGCCCACGCCGCGCGTCAGGACCGAATATCGCGCGTACGGATCGAAGGTGGGATGCAACAGAGTGTCGAGAGTGTGGGCGTCGATGGTGAGCATCGCCTGTTTGCGCGTGAGCAGTCCTTCCTCGACGGCGTCGACGGCAAAACGCACGGCGGCCTGCGCGGGGCGCTGCGCGGTGCGTGTCTGAAGCATGAACAGGCGGCCTTCCTCAACAGTGAACTCGGTGTCCTGCATGTCGCCGAAATGAGCCTCAAGCGCTCGCAGGATTTCGAGCAACTCGGCGTATGCCTTTGGCATCCGCGCATTCATCTCGCTCAGGTCGAGTGTGTTGCGCGTACCACTCACGACATCTTCGCCCTGGGCGTCAATCAGGAAGTCGCCGGACGGGGCAGGCGCGCCCGTCAACTCATCACGGCTGAACGCCACGCCCGAGCCAGAAGTACTCCCCTTGTTGCCGAAAACCATCTGCTGGACGTTGACCGCAGTACCCCAGGTGTCAGGGATCTGATTGATGCGTCGGTACTGCGCGGCACGCTCACCCAGCCAAGAGTCAAAGACCGCGCAAATCGAACGCTCCAGTTGCTCCCGCGGATCGAGCGGAAACGCGAACATGCGCTTGAAGTCCTCGGTGATCTCGCGCAACGCGTCAAGGTCAAGCTCTACGTCCAAGCTCACACCGCGCCTGCGCTTGGCTGCCGCGATCACCTCCTGGAAGCGCGCGCCCTCGATACCGGCCACGACGGTTCCGTACATCTGCACGAAGCGGCGGTACGAATCCCAGGCGAAGCGTGCGTTGGCAGTACGCAACGCAAGCCCCTCCACGCTCTCGTCATTAAGGCCGAGATTCAGGACCGTGTCAAGCATCCCGGGCATCGACGTGCGCGCGCCAGAACGCACCGAGACAAGCAACGGATCGTCGCCAGCGCCCAGGCGCTTGCCACTCTGCGCCTCAAGCACCGAAAGCGCTTGAGACACCTGCTCAAGCATGCCATCAGCAAACACCCGCCCGCGCTTCATATACGCAACGCACGCCTCGGTCGTGATCGTGAACCCGGCCGGTACCCGCTCCGGTCCAAGAATGCGAATCATCTCGGCGATATTCGCGCCCTTGCCGCCGAGCAATTCACGCATCTCAGCCGAACCGTCCGCAAAGGGAAGCACCCACGCGTGTGTGCTCACGAGCCGGGACCCGACGTAGCCACTCATCGAATCACCACGTCCCGAACCGCATACGATGAAGCGCGGGACCCGACGCGCCCGGCCTTTCCACCGTCATACTCAGCAGAGGACGCCACGGTCGGGTCACGAGCAGCGTGGCGCCTTCAGGTATGGGTGCGGGCCCGAGAACGTGCTGCAGGCTAAGCGGGTGGGGAGCGTAGCGATGTTTCATGCTCGTGAATAATGCGAAGGTAGGTGGGTAGGCTGTCCCGATATTGCTCACGCGCCTGGAGAGAGCCTTGCACGCAGAAGCGCCGGGATCAATGGTTTCGGAGCACGAGAAATCCTGTAAAGCAAAACCCGAGAATTGCAAAGGTTGCAAACGATGAGCCACGTTCTGGCTGGCAGGCGGGACCTTCGCGAGGACCGCGGCCTCACTCACGCCGAGCGTTCTAGGTCGTCTATCGCACTGCCAGCGTTTATCGCCAACCCTTCCCCGATGCGCTCGGTGGATGGGCGATAAGGTGGCGCTTTAATGGCCGACGACGGCGAACTGTCCGGGCTTACGGCGCTGGTGACCGGCGGCGCCTCAGGCATCGGCTTGGCAACCGTGGAGGCCTTGACGGAGCAAGGCGCGCGCGTGGCGGTCATCGATCGCGACCCGAGCGAAGCGCCGGCGGTGATCTCCCTTCAAGCCGACGTCGGCGACGACGACGCTACTGTTGTCGCCGTCGCGGAGGCGGTAAGGGCGCTCGGCGGGCTCGACATCCTCGTCAACAACGTCGGTACCAGCGCGGTCGGCACGATCGAGGCGAATGCCGACGAGGAGTGGCATCGCGTGTTCGACATAAACGTTGTCAGCATCGTGCGGGTGTCGCGCGCGGCGCTCGCTGCGCTACGCCGCTCCGAGCACGCAGCGATCGTCAACACGTGCTCGATCGTCGCGACGACGGGGATGCCCCAGCGCGCGCTCTACAGCGCCACAAAGGGGGCTGTGCTGTCGTTGACGCTGGCGATGGCGGCCGATCACCTACACGAGGGCATCCGCGTGAACTGCGTGAATCCCGGGACTGCCGATACTCCGTGGGTCGATCGGCTGCTCGCTGAGGCTGCCGACCCCGCGAAGGAGCGGGCGGCGCTCGTCGCCCGCCAGCCCCACGGACGCCTCGTCAGCGCCGCCGAGGTTGCTGCGGCGATCGTATTCCTGGCAAGCCCAGCGTCGGGCTCGACAACTGGCGTCGCGTTCCCGGTTGATGGCGGCACGGCCGGGCTGCGCGTCGCGCCTCGCGGCGTCTCGTGACGCGACGCGTCTCCCATTGCACACCCGCCTCAAACCGGGCGCCGAGGGAGCCTACGAGGCGGCCGATCGCGAGGTGCGAGGGCATTCGGGTTTGCCATGAACCACACCGCACCGGTCGAGCGGTTTGTGGGTGAGACCGACCTTGGCCGCATTCTGTAATCAAGCGGACGATCGCCTGCTGCGTCACAGACCGGGCCGACCACGATCCGCGCGCCCGTACTCGTCTGCTACAAGCTGTCCGATGTCACGCATCGGCGAAGCGCTCGACCAGGCTGTCTCGACGGCCCAGCTGGCGGACGCGCTCGATGCCGTGGGCTGTCGCCGTCAGGTGATGGAGGCGGCGATCGTTCCGCTCGCAATCGGGATGCGCGCGGTGGGGCGGGCTGCCACGGTGCAGTTTGCGCCGGTCGAGCAAGATAGCGATGATCCGTACGACGACGCAATCGCGTTTATCGATGGCCTCCCAGAGGGCGCCATCGTCGTGATCGCAACAGGGCAGTCGACCCGCAGCGCCTACTGGGGCGAGCTGTTCTCCGCGGCTGCTATCGGGCGTGGCGCCGCGGGTGTGGTCTGCGATGGCTATGCCCGCGACAGTGACAAGATCCGTGCGCTCGGCTTCCCGGTGTTCGCAATCGGCAGTCGACCGATCGACTACCGGGCGCGGATGGAAATCACACGCGCGGACAGTCCGGTGGTGTGCGGTGGCGTGCTCGTCAACCCCGGCGATCTGGTGCTCGCCGACGATGACGGCGTTGTCGTCGTGCCCGCGGACATCGAGGTGGAAGCGGTCGCTCGCGCCAACGAGCGAGCGAGTCGCGAGACGACTGTGCTCGAAGAGCTCCGCAACGGAGCGACGCTCCAGTCCGTCTGGACTCGCCACCGCGTACTCTGAAAGAAGCGTGACCATTACACCTGAACCTGTGGCCGACGCCACGCGTCCCTACGTTCGGCTGGATCCCGGCGACAATGTTGTCGTCCTGGTGCGTCACGTCGAGAGCGGCGATCGCGTCGCGGGGCTCGCCGGCGGGCCGTGGACGATGGCGGCGCATCTCGAAGCCGGCAACAAGCTGGCCGCGGTCCCGATCGCGATCGGTGAGCGTGTGATCAAGTTGGGTGTTCCGATTGGTAGGGCGACGCAGGCGATCGAGCCGGGCGCGCACGTTCACACCCACAATCTGCGCAGCGACTACATCCAGCTCGAGCCCACCGAACCCCACGGTACCAATGCCCATTGAGTGGCCCGCCTATGCTCGCGCCGACGGGCGTAAGGGGATTCGCAACCAGATCGCGGTGGCTTACCTGGTCGAATGCGCCCATCACGTCGCCCGTGAAATCGCTGCGCCGTACGGCGAGCGCGGCGTGCAGGTCATCGGCTTCCCTGGCTGCTATCCCAACGACTATGCATTGCGCATGCTCTCGCGACTGTGTACGCATCCGAATGTCGGTGGCGTGCTGCTGGTGTCGCTTGGCTGCGAATCGCTGCCCCGCGAGGAGCTGCACGCGCGCATTGCCGAGAGCGGGCGACCGGTGGAAACGTTGGTGATCCAGGACCGCGGCGGCACCCGTAGCACCGTTGCCGCTGGGCGCGGCTGGGTTGAGCGGCAGCTCGCGGAGCTCGATGAAGCGGAGCGCACGACTATGTCGATCAACGAGCTGGTGGTAGGCACGATTTGCGGTGGCAGCGACGGCACCAGCGGCGTGACCGCGAATCCCGCTGTGGGTCGCGCGTTTGACGCGCTCGTCGCGGATGGCGCGACCTGCATCTTTGAGGAGACCGTCGAGATGATCGGGTGCGAGGACGATCTCGCCAAGCGGGCAATTACGCCAGAGCTGGGCGTCGAGCTACGCGAGTCGGTGCTCAAAGCGGAGCGCTACAGCGTCGCGATGGGCTACCCGAGCTTCGCGGCGGGCAACGCCACCGGCGGGCTGACGACGATCGAGGAGAAGTCGCTCGGCGCTTACAGCAAGAGCGGACGTGGACCGGTGCAGGGGCTAATCAAACCCGGCGATATTCCCGACCGAAGCGGTCTCTATCTGCTCGACGTCGTTCCCGACGGAGACGTCCGCTGGGGCTTCCCAAACATCAACGACAACGCCGAGATCGCTGAGCTGATCAGTTGCGGTGCGCACTTGATCCTCTTTACCACCGGGCGCGGCTCGGTCGTCGGCTCGGCGATCGCCCCCGTGATCAAGGTTTGCGCCAACCCCGAGACCTACGCGCGCATGAGCGAGGACATGGACATCGACGCCGGTCGGATCCTCTTGGGCAATAGCACGCTGGAAGGTGTTGCCGAGGAGATCTGCGGTCTCGTCGCCACCGTGGCATCCGGGAGCCCCACCGTCTCCGAGTCGCTCGGTCACCGCGAGTTCGTGCTCGGCTACAAGTCCTTCGAGCCGATCGGCCCGGCCTGCCACCCAGCGCCGCTGGCGATGGCCGGCAGCGGTTAACGCTTAACCCGCGCGCCAGCACCTCGCGCCAACGCTTCGACCTCGGCAAGCGTCGCGGTCGATGTGTCTCCCGGCGTCGTCATTGCGAGCGCGCCGTGCGCCGCGCCGTACTCGGTCGCGAGTTGAAGGTCGTGGTGCTCGAGCAGGCCATAGATAAGACCTGAGGCGAAGCTGTCACCGCCACCAACCCGATCGAGGATCTCAAGCCCAGGGCGGGGCGTCGCTTCGACGAAGCCGCCGCCGCGCGACCATGCGATAGCACTCCAGTCGTTCACCGTTGCGCTGCGGACCGCACGCAGGGTCGTCGCGATGACTTTGAAATTCTTGAACTCGTCTGCCGCCCGTTCGATCATCACGCGGAACGACGCGGTGTCGAGGTCTGTGAGGTTGGCGTTGCTGCCCGCGACTTCGAGACCGAGGCACGCTGTGAAGTCCTCTTCGTTGCCGATCATCACATCTACGTGTCGGGCGAGGCTGCGGTTGATCTCGCGTGCTCGTTCGATGCCGCCGATCCCCTGCCACAGACTCGGCCGGTAATTGAGGTCGTAGGACACGACCGTGCCGTGGCGCGCGGCCGCGGAGAGGGCTTCTTCGACCACTGCCGGCGTCGTTTCGGAAAGGGCCGCAAAGATCCCGCCGGTGTGCAACCAGCGCACGCCGCGCTGGCCAAACAGCTCGTCCCAATCGATCTGCCCGGGCGCAAGCTGTGAGGCCGCCGTGTTGCCACGATCAGAAACGCCGAGCGCACCGCGCACGCCGAAGCCTCGTTCGGTGAAGTTGAGTCCGTTGCGCACCGTCCGACCGACCCCGTCATCCGCGGTCCAGCGAACGAGCGAGGTGTCGACGCCACCCTGCAGCATCAGATCGTCGATCAGCCGGCCGATGTCGTTTTCGACCAGCGCCGTGACGATCGCCGTGCGCAGACTGAAGCACCGCCGTAGACCGCGAGCGACGTTGTACTCCCCGCCGCCCTCCCAGACGCGGAAAGCGCGAGCAGTACGAACGCGGTCCTCGCCGGGGTCGAGGCGCAGCATCACCTCGCCAAGCGCGACGAGGTCATAGCGGCAATCGTCGGCGCTTCGGATCGTGAGGCCGCTCATGTGCGCGCCTCAGCCGCGATCTGCACGGCCTCGCGCGCAAGCCGGGACACCGCGGCAAACTCGCCTCCCCGCACACGCTCGGGCGAGACCATCCAGCTGCCGCCGACCGCGACGACCGAACTCAGCGCGAGGTAGTCGGCCATGTTGGCGGCGCTGACGCCGCCGGTCGGTATGAAGCGAACCTGGGGGAAAGGCCCCTGCAAAGCGCGCAGCATCGTCACGCCGCCGCTCGCGTGCGCGGGAAAGAACTTGAGCAGATCGATCCCATAGTCGAGCGCTGCGATCACCTCCGTTGCGGTCGCGACCCCCGGAATCACCGCCATACCCAACTTGTGACAACGATCGATCACGCGCCCGCTGAAACCCGGCGTGACGATAAACCGCGCACCGGCCTCGTGCGCGAGATCCACCTGGTCCGCTGACACAACGGTGCCCGCGCCGACGATCAGGTCTGGATCAGCTGCCAGCAGCCTGAGCGCCGCTGGCGCCGCGGCTGTGCGAAACGTCAGTTCGGCAACCGGCAGGCCGCCCTCCTTCAGCGCATCGCCGAGCGGACGCGCGAGCTCCGGATCATCCAGTACGACGACGGGAATTACACCCGTGGCACAGACCAGCCCGAGAACATGCTCAGCACTCAACGTGCCAGCCAGCCTCCGTCGACGGCGATGATCGACCCGCAGACGTAGTCGGATGCCGACGAGGCGAGGAAGACCGTCGCGCCGGCAAGGTCTGAGGCGAGCCCCCAGCGACCGGCGGGGATCCGCTCCAGGATCGCGCGGCTGCGATTGCTGTCGTCACGGAGCGCCTGCGTGTTGTCGGTGGCGATGTATCCGGGTGCGATTGCGTTGACGTTAACGCCATGCGGTGCCCACTCGTTCGCGAGCGCCTTGACGAGTCCCGAGATGCCAGATTTCGCGGCAGCGTAGCTCGGCACCAGGATGCCGCCCTGGAAGCTGAGCAATGAAGCCGTGAAAATCACCTTGCCTGTGCCTCGCTGCACCATTCCCCTACCGAGCGCCCGCGCGAGCACGAACGGTGCGGTCAAGTTGACCTCGAGGACTGTGTCCCACGTCTGATCATCGTGATCGACCGCCGGCGCACGCGCGATTATGCCCGCATTGTTGACGAGGATGTCTATCGGTCGCTCGCGCTTTGCGATCTCCTCGGCGAACTCTGCGACCGCGGCGCGATCGGCGAGGTCAACCTGGAATCCGCTGAAGTCGCGGCCTGCCGCCTCGACGCGCTGCTGGGCCTCGCTGCCCCTCGCCTCGAGCTGCGCACTCGCGCCGACGATGTCCGCACCAGCGCGCGCGAGCGCTTCGGTCATCGCGAGACCGATGCCGCGTCGACAGCCAGTCACGAGCGCGACCTTGCCGCGGAGGTCGAACAACCTCGCGGGATCCAACAGATCTCCCTCTGGACCGGACACCTCAGTTCCCAGCTTGACAGTCGATGAGCACTTTCATTGCGCGACCGGACTCGAGCTCGGCGAACGCCGCAGCTACATCGCCGAGCGGATCGACTCGCGTGATCAGCTGCGCCGCGGGCAGCGCGCCGGCCGCGAGTAGCCGAACGGCCTCCTCGAAGTCGGCGCGCTCGTAGACACGCGCACCGATCAGCGTCAGCTCCCGCCAGAACACGCGGTGGAGGTTGACGGGTGGCGGCGTCGAGTGAATCGCCACGACGACAAGGCGGCCGCGAACCGCGAGCGACTGGATCGCCGTCTCGATCCCGGCAACCGCTCCTGAAACCTCGAACGCGACTTCCACACCAGCACCGGCCGTCCACTCGGCCACCAGCTCGGCAACGTCAGCGTTGCTCGGATCGACGGTCCTCAGCCCGAGCGTCGCTGCAAACTCTCTCCGCTGCGCGCTCAACTCGAGCGTCAGCACGTCCGCACCGGCGGCACGCGCAACGCAGGCGATCAGCACGCCAATCGGACCGCCGCCAACGACCAGCGTGCGTTCGCCCTCGCGCAGCCCAGCGCGGCGCACGTCGTGAACCGCCACCGCGGTGGGCTCCGCGAGCGCGCTGTGTTCGAGTGTCAGCGTTGGCGGCAACGCGACGAGCACGTCCTGCGACACCGTCCAGCTCGCCTGCATCGAGCCGGGCGAGTCGATGCCGAGGAAGTTGAGGTTGTGGCAGATGTGGGTGTGGCCGGCGCGGCAGGCGGGGCAGTGGCCGCACCATGCGAGCGGCATCACCGTCACGCGGTCGCCAACGGACCAGTCCGTGACGTCCGCGCCGGTAGCGGTGATCGTGCCCGACATCTCGTGGCCGAGCACCGCCGGCATCGTGACGCGGCTGTCCATCGCGCCATGCAGGACGTGGAGGTCCGTGCCGCAGATACCGGTGTAGGCGACGTCGATCTGCACCTCGCCGCGTTCGGGGCGTCGCGGATCCGTCTCGATGACCGTCAGCGTTTGGTCGCCGACGTAACAGGCTGCGTGCACGTTGCTCCTCCCTCGTGTAGCTGACAGTCTTGGTGCCTAGCGGTCTGCGGGTTCTCGGCCTCCGGACCGGCGCAGACGCCCCAGTCACTCCCGGTTTCGCTCGGGCAGCGCGGCCGACGAGTCCAGATCTCGCTCTCGATCGCGCGCCTTTGCGCCGGGCGAACTTCCCCTCAAACACGGTAAAGATCGGGTCAAAGGCCCCGCTTCGGGCGAATGCTACCAGCGTTTTGCGGTTCTAGGTTGACAAACATTGGGTCATTGATATAGAAATGCCCGTTAGCCACTACCAGCGGTCCGGAGCGGGACCGCAAATTACATGGAGAGGAGAGCAATGCGAGTTCCTAACCGGCTGAGCCGGCTCGGTGCCGCGATGGCAGTCATTGCGGCGATGGCCGCGGTCTGCGCGCCAGGCACGGCGTCGGCCGCAAGCACAATCAAGATCGGCGTCGATCTGACGTACAACAACACCGCCTTCTGGACGGCGTACATCAGCTACGAGCAGCAGTATGCGAAGCAGTACCACGTCAAGCTGCTCGGGCCACTGCTGGCGCAGGCGAACGCCAGCCTGCAGAACTCACAGATCGAGGAGCTGGTGAACGAGGGCGCAAAGGCCGTCATCATCAACCCCGAGACCGCGACGAGCCTGGTGCCGGCGATCAACTACGCCGCCAAGCACCACGTGCAGTTGATCTCGGTCGACACGATCGTCGGTAAGGGCCACGTCTACATGGTGGTCCGCGCGTCGAACCTCATCTACGGTGAGGACGCGTGCGCATACTTCTCCAAGCACATTACGTCGGGCTATGTGATTGACCTGGAGGGCGACCTCACGTCGTCCAACGGCGCCGATCGCACGAACGGCTTCAACCAGTGCATGCAGGAGAACGCCCCGAACATCACGGTCCTGTCGGATCCGACCGTATGGGTGGCCGCAACCGCGACGAGCGACACGCAGACGGCGCTAAACGCCTACGGGTCGAACCTCAAGGGAATCTACGACCAGTACAGCGGGCCCGACCCGGCCGCGGTCCAGGCTGTCGCAGCCAAGGGCCTCACCGGTCAGGTGTCCATCATCGGCGACGACGGTGTCGCGTATGAGATGTGCTACATCAACAGCGGACTCATGGCGGGCGCGCAGGCACAGCCTGCCAACCTCTACGCCCAGGGCGCAATTGCATACGCCGTGGACGCGGCCAAGGGCGTCAAGCTCAAGGTCGGAGAGAAGGCCATCGGCGCTCCGAAGCTCCAGGACGTGAGCTTCTTAGGCGACACCAACCTCGGTGACCCGATCGTTGGGCCGCTCGTCACGAAGACGGCGGAGTCGTTCGACGTCAAGTCGATCGCCGGTGCACCGGGCTCGTTCACGAGCATCCCGGTCACGAACAGCGCGCTGTGGGGCAACGTTTACGGCGCGGCACATGGTGGCGACTGCGCAGGCGTTCAGGCACCCAGCGGAGTGACCCTGACGGCTCCGTAGCACGCATGAGAGGAGCGTGGAGTCCTTCCTGTTACGCGAGTAGCAGGAAGGGCTCCGCCCTCGCTCGCCGTTGAGGGGAAGCAACTCGATCGGCGAGTTTGGTTGACTCAATTCGACAACCGATGAACTTGGAAGGCACACATTCGATGAGCGCAGGCCAGCCTGTCGTCGAGGCGACCGGCGTCAGCAAGCGCTTCGGCAGCACGCAAGCGCTGCTGGGCGTCGACACCGCGCTCCTGGCCGGCCACTGCCTCGGCCTCGTGGGCCGCAACGGTGCGGGTAAATCTACGCTCGTCTCGATTCTGTCGGGCCTGGTCGCCGCCGACGCCGGGGAGGTTCGCTTCGACGGCGAGCCCGCTCCGCCGCTCGGCGATGTCGGTGCCTGGCGAAGTCGCATCTCGACCGTCTTCCAGCACTCGATGGTGGTCCCCCAGTTGACGGTCGCCGAGAACATCTTCCTCGGTGACCGGCCAGGGCACCGCGGCATCGTCGACTGGCGTGCCATGCGCGCCCAAACGCGACAGGTACTGCGCGAGTGGGACTTCAACGTCGATCCCGGTGTGGAGTGCGGCACACTCACCGTCGAGCAGCGCCAGATCGTCGAGATCGCCGGCGCGCTTGTGCGAGGTACGCGGATCCTCCTGCTCGACGAGCCGACCGCGGCACTCGAGCGCGACGGAGTACGCCGGCTCTTCGAACGTGTGCGCGCCCTCGTGGCGGGCGGTGTGGCGGTCCTCTATATCTCGCACCATCTCGAGGAAGTCTTCGAGATCTGTCAAGACGTCGTCGTGCTGCGTGACGGCGAGGTCGTCCTGACCGCGCCGACCCCGACGCTGACCGAGGATCAACTCGTCAGCGCGATGGTCGGTGACATCGAGACACCGGTGACCGCGGCGCGGGCTGCGGCTTCTGCTTCGCGGTACAAGCGCAAGGCGCTCACAGAGGAGCTACTCGTGGCGAGTGACATCGTGGCGAAGTCGACGCGCGGCTCACTGCTGGGCGCCTCTCTGACCGTGCACGCCGGCGAGCGCGTCGGTCTCACGGGACTGCTGGGTGCCGGCGTGGCGACGCTCGGGCGGGTGATCGTGGGGGCGCACGAATACCAGTCCGGTTCGATCCGCTTCGACGGTAAGCCGCTGCCGGCCGGCCGGCCGGACGCGGCACTCGCCGCCGGGATCGGCTACATCCCCGAGGACCGCTGGCTCGAGGGCTTCGTCGGCCTGCTCGGGATCTCCGAGAACATGACGATGAGCATCGCGCCGCATCTGGCGGGACGGCTTGGGTTCCTCACCCCATCCAGACGGACGGCCGCGGCACGCCCGCTCGCCAAAGAGCTTTCACTCGTGTCGCGGGGCCTGAATCAGGCGGTCGATGAGCTGTCGGGCGGCAACCAGCAGAAGGTCACCGTTGCCCGCGCACTGGCGAGCGAGCCGAAGCTGATCGTTGCGATCACGCCGACGCGCGGCGTCGACGTTGCCTCGAAGGAGTTGCTGCTGGCGGCACTCGCCGAGACCACCCGCGCGACCGGCGCCAGCCTGCTGCTGGCAAGCGATGAGTTTGACGACCTGCAAATCTGCGATCGCGTGATCGTGCTCGTGCGTGGCCAGGTGTTCACCGAGTTCACCGAGCCGCCGTACGACAAC
>Ga0302326_10001377_pt1 | contig 61976 bp, 45 predicted proteins | sample Palsa_T0_3_FD_202264 | JGI IMG/M metagenome (GOLD analysis project Ga0302326, IMG submission 202264) | Peat permafrost microbial communities from Stordalen Mire near Abisko, Sweden - Palsa_T0_3 | ecosystem: Environmental > Terrestrial > Soil > Palsa > Peat permafrost | place: Sweden: Abisko...
ATATTGACGGCGATCTGACGGAAGATGCGCTCGTCTTCCGAGTACCGCCGGGCCTGCTCGGGATCATGGGTGAGCATCCGCGACTTGACGTAGCTCTTCACGTAACCGGGTCCGAAGAGCGCCTGTTTCAAGCGCAACAAGGGAACGGCAAACGGGACGTAGAGCCGGACCCGGAAGGCCGGCGTGGCCAGGACCATGCCGCGAATGGGCGGCGCGAAATCGTGGACCCAGGCGGCGGCAATCACCGCGCCGACGCTGTGCGCGATGACGATCATGTCCTCGCGGGCGACACCGTGCCGCTGCTCGAGGTGCCGCACGAACGCCTCCACATCCGCGACAAGGACGCCGATGTCGCGAGCCGAGCCGCGCTCGCCCGGGGAGACGCCGTGTCCCCGGGCGTCCCAGGCGAAGAGGTGCGTGTCGGGAAGCGCCAGTTCATCGACCGTTTCCTGCCAGCGTTCGGAATGCTCGTGGCCGCGGTGAAAAAGGACCAGGGCGCGTTTGGATTCGCCGGTCGCCGGCCAGTGGCGATAGTGCAGCGCCGCGCCGTCGTGCGATGAAAAGCTGGCCTCGCTGGCGGCCCTCATCCGGGGAGTAGTCATCAAGCCATCATGTGAAGGCCTGGGGCAGCTTCGCAAGCTCCCAGCGATGCCTTGCCCGCGAAGGAAGGAAACTGCTAGTGGTCCGGGAGATGAACGAAAGCCGCCGGCCCCTGAGAACTCGCGACGCAAGATGGGCGAAAGGTCTCGCCGCGTGGTTGACGCGGAGGCGGGTTTCACCCAACGCCATCTCCATCGGCGGCGCGATCGTGGCGATCCTCGGCGCAGGTGCGCTGTGCTGGGCGCGATCCGGCGGAGCACTGCGGCCGTTTCTCTTTCTGGCAGGTGCGACGGCGGTGCAGCTCCGGCTGCTGTGCAACATGCTCGACGGAATGGTGGCGGTGGAGGGCGGGCGGCAGGGGCGGGCCGGCGAGCTCTTCAATGAAGCGCCGGACCGGGTGGAAGATGTCGTCTTGCTGGCGGGCGCGGGATTCGCGGTCGAAATGCCCTGGCTGGGCTGGATGGCGGCCACTTCCGCCGTGCTCACGGCACACGTGCGCGCCCTCGGCGCATCGCTGGGAAAAGGACAGGATTTCTCAGGACCGTTCGGGAAGCCGCAGCGGATGTTCGTGCTTACGCTAGGCTGCCTTGGAGAAATTGCCTGGCCGGGCGTTCTTCAATGGGCGTTGTGGGTCATTGCTTGCGGCGCACTTCTTACGGCTGGCCGGCGCGTCCTGCGACTGTATCGACGGCTTGAGTGATCGTAGACCGGGTCCGGTCCTGTTAACGCGCTACCAATCTCGCGCGTGCCGCGGGCGCCCAGCCACGGCGAAGTTCTATGAAGGAAATAACTCACGCAGCAGACGCGCGAGTTCTGCGCGCGTCATTCGCTTTTCAGCGACAGCGATCATGGCGCCGTGCAACTCAGCCGTCGCGGCGAAGGTCGTAACGCCGTTGAGTTCGAGAAAGGCCAATGCGGTGCCGACGGCCGTGCGCTTGTTACCGTCGAGAAACGCCTGCGCTTCGGCGATGTGAAAGACGTAGCCCGCAGCGATTTCGAAGAGATCGCCATTCGCGTAGAAGTAGATGTTCTGCGGTTGGAAAACGGCTGACTCCATGCCACCGCGGTCACGAATGCCGGAAGTGCCGCCAAAAAGGCCGATCTGTCGCGCGTGAATGGATTCCACCTGCGCGATGGAAATGAAAATGGGCTCGCTCACTCCGCGAGCTTTTTGAAGAGCTCAGCGTGCTTTTCGAAAACCCGATCTGCAACCGCCTCGAACGATTCGTCATCTGAGTAGCGCACCGCTCCGTCAGTCTTTGCGTCGTCATTCTCGGTTGATCGCACAAAGGCAATCACCTCGCTTCGCTCTTCAGGCGAGAGGGCTTTGATTTGCTCGATGATTTCGGCGGCGGACATCGTCGGAGACAATACTCTGGCGCACGCCAGGCGGCAAGCCTCCACCGGCCGGGATCAAGCCGTGGCGAGGGCGGACGCCGCGAGGTTCTTTTGCTCGAATTCCTTGCACCAGCCCTTGATTTCCGTGTCGTTGAAAATCTTGCCGATGACGCGGCGGAGGAGGCCCTTCAGGTTGGGATTCTCGACCTCGCGCAAGGAGCGGATGGCTTCCTCCTTGTAACTCTCGAGCAAGGTGCGGCAGCGCTCGTCGGCGCGCACCTCAAGGTAGAGCGCTTCGATTTCCGCGGGCGCGGCCGTGGAGAGCCGGCGCCAGTGGGCTTCGAGCGCCAGCTTCTGCGCCTCTCGCTTCCCGGCGAGGGTTTTGTCGGCGCCGCGGGCTTCCAGCAGGGCGCGCTCGTAAGCGACGGCGAGGAGCAGGCTCGGGCGCAGACCGGCGATGTCATTGGTCTCGCCGTTGGCGCCGAGATCGGACAGGTCGTCGCGAATCTGGTAGGCGATGCCGAGTGCTTCGCTGTAGGCCGCCAGCACTTCCTCATGATCCTCGAATTGGCCGGCGTAGATGGCGCCGAGTTGGAGCGCGACCCCGAAGGCCGGCGCGGTTTTCCGGCGAAAGATATCGAGCACTTCGACCGAAGTGAGCGGCCGTGGGTGGCGCGCCCAAACCAGTTCCGCGCCCTGGCCGCGGCAAAGTTCACGCTGACCTTCCGCGGCAACCCGGAGCATCGCAGCTTTTTGCTCGGCACCGGCACCGCAGGACGCCAGCAGGCGGTAACCCTCGCCAATAAGCAGGTCGCCGACATTCAAGGCGACCGCGACCCCGTGCTCCTCGTGGAGCGTCGGCTCGCCATAGCGCTGGGCGTCGTCGTCCTCGATGTCGTCGTGGATGAGCGAGGCTTTGTGAAAGCATTCGATGGCCACCGCGACCTTGCGGAGGTCGTCGGGAACCGGCGCGCCGGGCGTGGCGCGGAGCGCTTGATACGCCGCGACGGTCAGGAACGGGCGCCAGCGCTTCCCGGCGCGGCCCAGCCACTGGCGGGCGATTTTTTCCGTTTCGCCCTCGGCGGCGCCCATGATCGCGTCGAGGTTCAGCGGCGTGAACCAGAAATCGACATCGTCGCGGAGCTGGCTGAGGTCGAGACGGCGGGTTTGATCGTCGCTGGTGAGATGGATGTAATCCCAGACCCAATCGAGATCGACGTTGGTATCGATGCAATCGTCCTGGAGCAGTGGAATGGCCACGCCGGGAATGGCGGCGGCTTCCATGTACGGAAAAGCGCGTTCGAGCACGCTCAGGCAGCTCACGCCAACGATGGCCTCGATCTTTCCCGTCTGAATGAGCGACATGACGATGGCGCTGCCTTCGGCGACGAGCACCGCGTAGCCCAGGCGCTCCGCCTCCGCCTGCAAATCCTGAATGGTGCAAAGGCCGCACTGCTTGCAGAGCAGGCCAAATTCATCGAAAGGCGCCGGACAACGGTCCTCGACCCGCAAACATTTCGGCAGCAGCAACAGGCGGCGCTCGAACGGCACGGCGGCGAGTTGCTCGCGCCACATTTCGTTGTTCAGCAATACGCCGACGTAGTCGCGGTAAATCGGATCCCACCGGAACTGCGCGACCAACCCGTCCGCGAGCACCTTCAGGTCATCGGACGGCAGCGGTGGAACCGGCTTGTGTTCAGCCACATACGCGCGCACCTCGGCAAGGATGTGCTGGCGCTGGACCGGCGTCTGCGGGATGTTCTTCTTCGGTGGACGAATCTTCTGCTGCGGCACGGGGCGCGGCAACGTCAGAGTCACGGGCTGGGGGGCGTTGGGCGCGGTTGGCGGCATGAGTGGGCAGTATCTTTCCTCCCGCGCCAATCCGCAACCGGCAACTTTATTAGCGCGGTGTGACGAAACCACCCGCCAGGAGACTGGGAAAAAGCGCCAGCGAATCACGCGGAAGTCGAAGCGAGGCGCCCATCGCGCAATGGTGGGCAAACCAGATGCGGGGAGCGTTTATTCCTGGGTGAACTGGGTGATTCGCGGGCCAAATTCCTCGACAGAAGACTTGGTTCACAAGCGCTAAGGCACAACGATGATCTTCCCGGTGTAGGGGCAGCTCATCTTCGTTCCGGAAGGAAATGGTCTGACATCGATCATGCCCGCCTCGGGCGCATAGGGGCTCCGGATGTAACCGGGATGGTCCGGAACAGGGATACCAATTTGCTCCGCGTTGTTCTTCTGGAGCCCAAGCGCGGCAGGGCCGGCCGGGGCAGCAGGGGCAGCAGGGGCGAGTGTCGCCTTGGCGGCGTCGGTCGCTGTCGGCTGACCCTCCAGGTGCTGGATCGATTCTGCCACGCGCGCTTTGCGGTACTCGACGATTTGCGGTTGCCAGTCGGGATAGAGACTCGACACGGCATCGAGCTTTACGGTGGCCAGTTGCAGTTTCGCCATGGCCTCTTTCGTCTGGCCGCCCAACTTGAGTTTCTCAGCTTGCCGAAAGGCCAGATAGGCTTCGAGAAAGAGGTCATCAGGACCGGTTTCGGGCGCCGCAGGATTGGGCTTTGCGTCGGGCACGGCGGTTTCGCCATATTTCAATTTATTGTTGATCGCTGCCCTGAATTCTGCAGCAGAGAATTGGTTCTGGTCGGCAGGAGTAGCCGGCATGCCCCGATCGTGCCGCCGCAGATCCGCGTTTGTCTGCTCAACAGTCCCCTTGGATTGAGTCTCCGGCGACGGGATAACGTTCACCTTGTGTGGGCCCTTGATTTTGATCTGACCATCCGAAGTAAGCCAGAGGGTCACGCGATCGGCCTGAAGCAAACTGGTATCGCTCTTGATTTCGACTTTGCCAGTGAGATCCACCTGCCGGGTGGCGCGGTCATAGCGGATCTGGTCCGCCTTCATCGTCTCCCCGCCATATTTCAGGACCGCACTGCCCTGCGCGATGGAAATACCATTTTCTTGACGAATGGAATCGGCGGTGAGATCCACCCGCTCTTTGTCATCCTTGGGATTGGCAGGCTCCACCGGCTTTTTGAGTTCCGAAATGGTGGTGGACGATATAGTTCCGCCACTCTGCAACTTCAGCGTAGCTTGGCCCTGCGCCTGCAATGTTCCGCTGGTTGTCACAGAGTAGGTGGCATTCGGTCCCGACGTTTCCGCTCCGCGCGCGGCGCCAGTATTCCGCGAATGAAGGACCAGCGCATCGGCCTCGGAATCCAAATCCAAATCCAGGTTGGCCAGGCCGGCGGTGTAGCGCACGGCTTCCAGCAGCGGGATATTGTTTAAGGTAAGTGTAATCTTCACTTCGCTCACGGTGCCGGGCTTGAGAATCAGGTTGACGCCGACTTTGTCCGGGTCGAGTTCGACGGACTTCTTCCGGAGAAAATCGACAACCTCGGCGAGCGCGGCTTCGCGCAGTTCGATCTTCGGCACGATAATTCCTCTCGCTTTGGTAAGCGCCGGAATTTCCGCTCCGTAAACGGTTGCTCCGTCTGGTGTCCCAGATGCGGCGGTACGGTCGCCACCCAGGAAATCCGGCGGACGCGTCTGGTTTTCCGCCCGTGGAGTCCCGCCAGGCGACGCGGCCGCTCCCACCGGAAGGTCCTGTCCATTCTTCGCCGGCGCCGCATCCTCAACTCCACCACCGACAATTTGATCGACCAGATCGAGCTGGTCCGGCGTATTGCGGACGATCAAGCGGCTGCGGCGGGAGACATAGATCGCTGTGGCGCCACCGTCAAAATTCACGCCTTTGGAGATGAGCCAGTCCCTGGCGGTTTCGCGGCCACCCCCGTCGGCTCCCGGCGTACTGGGAATCATGTCTGGCGGGATTTTCCATTCCTTGGTCACGAACCCATTCGTCGATTCGCCCGGATGATTCTCGATCTGCGGTTCCTTTTCACCGGAGGCTCGGGCGCCGGGCGCTTCGGGCGTCCGCGCAGGCGGTGGTGGCGGATTCTCGCTGCGCAATTGCGCCGCGGTGCTCAGGCCGAGCGCAAGGGCGAGGATCATCGAACCAAACGCGGCGGCCATGCGGCTGAGCGGGCGCCGGTCGCGCCGGCCATCGACGATCGCCCGGACGCGGTCCTCCAGGGTGGAAGGGCACGCCATGGCCACGGCCTGCCGGACAAAGAACCCGTGGACGGCCACGGTGCGTGCGGCATCGACCAATTGCGTGGCGTATTCTTCGGCCGGCGTGCCGGCGCGCAGGACGAGGTCATCCGCGGCCTGTTCCTGGGCGAGGCGCAGGGAGCGCGCGAGCAGCCAGATGCATGGATTCGGCCAGTAGATCGCGCAGGCCAGTTGGGCGACCCAGCGGGCGAGGTAATCGTGGCGGCGGATGTGCGCGGCTTCGTGCCGGAGCGCGGCCGTCAGCCAGGTATCGTTCCAATCCAGCGCCTCGACGGGCAGGAGCATCACCGGCCGCGCGCTGCCCCAGGTGATCGGCACCCGGCATTCCCGCGAGAGGCGGATTTCCGGAGGGCGCTGAACTCCCAATTCCTGCAAAGTCCGGCTCAACAGGATGCGGACGCGCGTGTCATCGAGCGGGACGCTGCGGTGCTTGAGACGCTGCAAACGCCAGCTTCCGATCAGCCGATGGCCCGACAACAGCACCGCACCCGCGAGCCAGAATCCGAGGGCGATTTTGCGCCAGTCCGGTGGAGCGGAGATTCTGGCGGGCGCGACTCCATCGGCGGAAACGGAATCCGTCTCCGCGATCTCGGCCGGAGCCGCCGCTGATGAGGTCATAGCGATCGTGGCCTTTTGCCCAGGTCGGATGGGAATCGCCCAGCGGGGCGACACCAGCCGGGTGATCGGCAGCATCGTGATGGTGACCAGCGCCACGGTCCCCACAAGGTGGCGCTGCGCGGCGCTCGCCCCGCGCCAGGTTCTGGCCAGCAAGACAGCAAACAGGGCAATCGCCATGCTCTTGGCGAAGAGTTCGACCAGCAGGGCAAGGACGGATTCGGTGCTCATGGCGGTTTAGGGCGATTTGGATTTGGCGGCCTTGATGATGGCTTCGATGCGTTTCAGTTCCTCGGCGGATAGTTTCCCGCCCTCGGCATCGACGAGCGCCGCGACGGCGCTGGAGAGAGAGCCGTCAAAGAAGGTCTGGACGACCCGCCGGAGCGCGGACTTGCTGGCCTGCGCGCGCGGCTCGGTCGGCATGAAAACGTAGCGTGGCCCATCCTCGCGGTGTGTGAGGTGGCCTTTTTCCTCGAGGATGCGCAGAAGGGCGCGGACGGCGGAATAGCCGGGGGCGTTCGGCAGGGCTTCGTGAACCACGGCAGCGGTGGCCTCGCCGCGTGCGAAAATGATATCCATGATCTGCCGCTCGCGCCGGCTGAGATGGGAGTTGGATCGGTCAGGCATGCTAGTTTTTTAGCATACCCAAACAACCCGGCAAGAAAAATATGCTAAAAAGTTAGCACCCCCGGAAGTCGGCGGGAAAGAAACGGTACCCGGTCACCCGGGTGCCGGTGAATTGCTGTCGCAGTCTCTTAGCCGGCCTTCGCGGGTGTGGCCACTGCGGAGGGCGCGGACGGATTTGCCGACTTGTTCGTCCTCGGGCCGAATTTGGTGATCTCGGTCACCTCGTATTCGGTATCGCTCTTCTTCAAGCGCATCCCGGCGACCCAGTCACCGACCTTGATCTCTTCAAAATTCGCCGGCGCTTTGTTGTTTTTGATGTCCGTCTTATCCGTGACGACAAACTTCACTTCCTTGCCGTCCTTGTTCTTGTGCGTCCATGTTTTTCCAGCGACGTCGATGGAACTGACTTCGCTATACATCGGGATGGGCCTGGTCGCTGCGGGCGAGTCTGACGGTGTGGGGCTGCCTTTCGCTTTCGCGGCGAATGACGCGGACGGGAGACTCAGGACCAGCGCGGTGAGCGCGATGACGCTGAAGAGTTTCTTCATGGGATTAGCTTTTCTTGGGGGGGTTCTGGGGTTGATGGCAACCGTCACGCAGCCTGTCACTCGCCACGCTTGCCGCCTACCTCGCTAGGAAAAGCGCGTTTCCTCGTCAAGACGATAAATCCCCGCGTGACGGAGCGTAAGGCAACGGTTATTTCCCGCCCATGCGTGCCGTCATTCAGCGAGTGAGTTCCGCTTCCGTGACTATTGAAAACGAAACGGTGGGCGCCATTGCGGGAGGGCTTCTCGTCCTGCTCGGGATCGAAGAGGCCGATACGACGGAAGACTTGGCATGGCTGGCGGGGAAAATCGTGAACCTGCGGCTGTTTGTGGACGAAGAGGGCGCCATGAGCCGCAGTGTGCTGGAGAGCGGGGACGGCATTTTGCTCATCAGCCAGTTCACGCTTTTTGCGAGCACCAAAAAGGGCACGAAGCCGAGCTGGCACCGCGCGGCCAAGCCGGCGGTGGCCATTCCGCTCTACGAAGCCATGATCGCCCGGCTCTCCGCGGCGCTGGACCGTCCCATCGCCACCGGCCGTTTCGGCGCGATGATGCAGGTCTCACTGGTCAACGACGGCCCCGTTACGCTCTTGCTCGACACGAAAGCACGGGAGTAAACCGCAAATGGACGAATGGACCCGGAGGCGGAACAACCACGAAGCCGAAGCGCAGCGAGACGCCCATGGTGCAACGGGGCAATACACTAAATACACGAAAATGAGAGGCCCGCGAATTGCCCCTCCCGCGAGTGCGGGACCTTGGGCGTCTCGCAACGCCTCGGCTACTCGAATGACGCGAATGGCGAAGCAAGGCTAATCACTCTACGGAGAATTCTCGCGGATCGCGGAGGGACAGCTTTCCTGATTCGCGCCGATTCGCGTTCATTCGCGGTTCCCTTTTCGGACGATTGCTTTTTCGTAGCGCCAATTCTTTTGCCAGTTCCCGGATCATCTGTTTCGTTTCCCAAGCCATGCCTACTCCCACCCGCCGCACTTTTTTAAAAACCGCCGGTCTCGTCGCCGGCGCCGCTGCCATCCCCCACCAGGCTGCCGCTGAAACGCGCGCCGAACTGCCTTCCATTGAAACCGATGTTCTCGTCTGCGGCGGCGGTTGCGCCGGCCTCGCGGCGGCACTTTCCGCCGCGCGCAATGGAGCGAATACCGTGCTCATCGAACGCGCGGGCTTTGCCGGCGGCATCATCACCGCCGTGGGACTGCCCTATTTCGACGGCATCTCCAATATCAAGGACAGCCGGATCATCGTGCGCGGGATTGGTCTCGAGCTGCTGGCGAAATCCGGCGTGGTCAAAGCCGATGCCACGCACACTCCGCGCTACAATCCCACGATTCCGAACATCGAGGCTTTCAAACTGCTCGCGGACCGCGTCCTGACCGCCGAACGCGACCATCTGCGCGTGCTCTATCATTCCATGGCCTGCGGTGTGGAAATGGCGGGCGACCGCATCGGTGCGGTGCTGGTGGCGAACAAAGCCGGCCTCACCCGCATTCGCGCGAAACAGGTGATTGATTGCACCGGCGACGCCGACGTGGCGGCGTGGGCCGGCGCGCCGACGGAGAAATCGCCCGAACTCCAACCGCTGACGCTGCACTTCCGGATCGGCGACGTGAAACGCAATCCGGAAATGTCGAAGAACTGCCGCGCGGCGCTGGAAAAAGCGCACGCCAACGGCGACTTGCCGATGTTTTACGGACCGGGCCTGATGTTCCTCTTCGGCCCGACCGATCTCTACATCCACGGGGTGCGCGTGCCGGCAGATGCGACCGATCCCGTCGATCTCACGCGTGCCGAAATGCAGGGCCGCGCCGACGCCTGGGCGATGTTCGAGGCCTGGAAGCGCGACGTGCCGGGATTCGAGAACGCTTATTTCCAATGCGCCGCGCCGTTCATCGGCGTGCGCGAGACGCGCCGCATCGTCGGCCAGCATGTGCTCACCGAGGACGAGATCACGAGCACGAAGAAGTTTGACGACGCCATCGCCACCGGCTGCTGGTACCTCGATCTTCATCCCAACAAGATCACCCTCAACTCCGCCTGGGCGGCCGAGAAAACGCCGCTCGATCCCTACGATATTCCGTACCGCAGCCTCCTGCCGCAGAAAGTTACCAATCTCCTCGTGGCCGGCCGCTGCCATTCCGCTACCCGGGTGGCATCGGGCTCCACGCGCGTAACGGTGACGGCCATGGCCCTGGGCGAAGCCGCCGCCGTGGCCGCGGTGCTGGCCGTGCAGGGCGGCACCAGCCCGCTCAAGATCGACGGCGGCGACGTGCGGAAAAAGCTCCACGCGCAAAACGCCGGACCGGACCAGGACTTCGCGTAAATTTCAGGACTCCGCGATTGTTGACGATTCCCCAGCATTGGTGGATCGCGCGCTCCGAGCGCGATGGGAAAAACTCCCGCCGCAGGCCCAATCTCCGGTCTGTTAGGCTGTGAAAGATGGACGCCCACGGCGTGCGCCTGGGCCATGCCGCTCGGAGCGCGGCATCCGAAGCTACGAATCCGTGGTATTGGCGCAAGCGGGAAGCTTGCGTTACTTCCAACACAGCGTCCCTGGAACTGGCTTTCGGGTAAACAGTGGTTAAATTGAAAATCGTCGGCACTTCCGGCGTCACGGCCCCTATGAAACTCTCCCTTCTTCTGCTCGCCGCTTCCTGTGCGGGCTCCGCGGCCATGCGTGCCGGGGATTCCCACATCGCCGCCGGGGCCGTGAACGCGCTCGGCGTGGATCTCTACCACGCGCAGACTCATGGAGAGGGCAATCTCCTGCTCTCACCGTATTCAATTCAGAATGCCCTCGCGATGACCTGCGCCGGCGCCGATGGCGACACCCGCGCCGAAATGCAGCGCGTGCTGCATTTTCCGGCGGATGAAGATGCGCTGGACGGCAGTTTCGCGGCGCTCGCGCACGAACTTTCGGATGCCGCCGCCAAATCGGTCGAGGCCGTCAAGCAGTCGAAGAAATCCGGCGGTCCGAACACGCCGATCGAATTCGCCCTCGCCAATCGCCTCTTCGCGCAGCGGGGCTACGATTTCCGTCCGGCGTTTCTCAACCTTGTGATGGACCGCTACAGCGCGCCGCTGGAGGAAATGGATTACAAGAAGGAGCCGGAGAAAGCGCGGGCCACGATCAATCATTGGGTCGAAGCGCAGACGAAAGATCATATTCGCCAGCTACTCTCCCCGGGTTCGATCACGCCCGATTCGCGCCTCACGCTCGTGAACGCGCTTTACCTGCGCGCACCATGGGAAGAGGAATTCAACGAGAAGGCGACCAAGCCGGATCGCTTCCTGGTGCACGGACGGGATGCGGCGGAGGTGCCGATGATGCTCCACAAATCATCCTGCGGCTACGCCCACCGCGACGGTTATCAAGTGGTCACGCGCCCCTACTACGGCGGGCAGTTGCAATTCGTCATCATCCTGCCCGACGATCCCACCGCGCTGCCGGCGATCGAGAAGCAGGTCACGCCGACCCTGCTTGGGGAATTGGCGCGACTGCCGGCGCAGGACGTGATCTTGCATCTGCCAAAGTTTCGGCTGGAGCCGCCGACGATGGCGCTGGGCGATAACCTGAAAGCCTTGGGCATGAGAACCGCGTTCGACGATCCACGAAAGAGCGCCAACTTCGACCGGATGGCGCCGCGTAAACCGAACGACTATCTCTACATCAGCGCCGTCTTTCACAAAACCTTCCTGGCCCTGGACGAAAAGGGCACCGAAGCGGCCGCGGCCACCGCCGTTATCATGCCGACAGCGATGGCCATGATGCCGGGGAGAATGCCCGCGCCGCCCGAAGTGCGCGTGGATCACCCGTTCATTTTCGCCGTTCAGCACGTGCCGAGCGGGGCGTGTCTGTTTCTTGGGCGGGTGACGGATCCGCGTTAGAATTTCCCGGACAAAGGTAACCGCGAATGAACGCGAATCGGCGCGAATGGCGGAGGGCCGGCTATTCGCGCTCATTGGCGGCAATTCGCGGTTTTGCATTTTCCCGGAGGTCAGATTTTCCATAGGCTTCCGTAATTGCGCCATCGATATTTTACCGTCGTCAGCCGGGCGCGGATTCGGCATGGAAAGGGTCTGTGAAACCCACTTTCGGACAGGTCTTCGCCTTCAGCCTTGTGGGCTTGATTGCGATCCTGGCGTTGCTCTTTCATCTCGTGTCGTCCGGCTCGCAGGAGACGATCACGGAGAGTTCCGAGCGCATTCGCGACCAGGCGAGCGGCGCGATCAGTGAACGGATCACGAGCTTTCTCGGGGAAGCGCCGGAGGTCGTCGGGCAGTTTCAACGCGAAGTGGGGCACGGCATTCTCGACGTGGCCGACCCGCGTTCCATCGAACCCAGCTTGTTCGCGCTGCTGCTGGCGAACGACCACCTCGGGGAAATCAGTTTCACCTACGGCGAGGAAACAGGCTTCAATGACGATGGCGAGGTCCAGCTGGCCGCCATGCCACGCGGACAATGGAGCCTCATGCGGGACACGGGAAAAGACGGCGCGGCGCGTCTTTGGAGCCGGCATGTTTACCAGGAAGGCGGCGGCTTCGTTGCGGACCGGCGCGACTTGAGCGCCCCGGCGCCGCTCGCGGCCTCGCCGTGGGTTCGCGAAACCAGCGGCAATTTTCCCGACCCGACGGAGCATCCGACCTTCGTCACGCCGGCGCGGAAGGATTTTCAGAAAAGAGCCTTGTGGAGCGACCTTCACTGGTCGCAGCTCGACGCCGATCTGCTTAAGGAGCAACGCCGCGTCGAGGTCAGCGTGCAGCAATCCATCGCGGGCGCCGCGGGCAAGTTCCTCGGCGTGCTGCGCGTGGGCCTGCTCACCCAGCAACTCGATGACAAGGTCCGGGAAGCGCTGGCCCCGGCGGGCACGAACGATCCGCATCGCGCTTTCATCTGCGATGCGGAGGGGCGGTTGATCACGCGCATTGCGCCGACGGATCGGCTCGAGGAGATGGAGGACGACTTGCGCATCGCCCCGGGCGGTCTGCCGCCGGAGATCACCGCGGCTCTGGCCAGCCCGATCCTGCGGGCGGCCGCGGATCGCGACACGAGCGTGTCGGGCGAGTTTCGCGCCAATGGAAACGTCTACTTTGCGACCTTCCGCGCGCTGCCGCGCCCGCAAACGCAGGACTGGATCATCGGCATCGTGGTGCCACGCGCTTATTACTTCGGCCAGCTCAGCGTCATGCGGCAGCGGCTGCTGGCCGTCCTGCTGGGCGTGATGATCCTGCTCGTGGCCGCGGGCGCGGTGATCCTGTGGGCGGTGCGTCGCGGGCAGGCGCAGATTACGCGCGAGAGCTTGAAGATGAATGCCTTCGATTTCACGGCGGCCCGTCCCGACTCGCTCTTTCGCGACGTGACCGACGTACTGGAGAGCCAGGAAAAAGCCAAGGCGGCGATGCGCGCCATGAGCAAGTATGTGCCGATCGACCTGGTGCGGCGGCTCTATCGCGAGAAGAGCGAGCCGATGCTCGGCGGCGAATTGATGGAGGTGTCGATCATGTTCACCGACATCAAGGATTTCACCACGGTCTCGGAGAAGCTCGCACCGAATGATCTGGCGGACGCGCTCGGACGTTATCTCGCGGTGCTGGCGGGCATCATCCAACAGGAGTCGCATGGCACGATCGACAAGTTCATCGGCGACGCCATCATGACCTTTTGGAATGCGCCGGAGCCCGTGCCGGATCACCCACGCATGGCGTGCCTGGCCGCGCTTCGCTGCCGCGAAGCCGGGCGCGCGCTGGCGGCGGCGCCGGAATGGGGGGCGCTGCCGGCCTTTGTGACCCGCTTTGGGCTGCATTACGCGCCGGCGCTCATCGGCCACTTCGGCGCGCCGGACCGGATGAACTACACCGCCATGGGAGATGCCGTGAACCTGGCCTCGCGCCTCGAGGGACTGAACAAGCAGTACGGGACGACGATTATTGCGAGTGAGACCATCGTGAAGGCGACAGGTGAGGAATTTGTCGTTCGGCTGCTGGATCGGGTGGCGGTAAAGGGAAAGAGCGAGGCGATTCGGATTTATGAGCTGTTGGGAAGGAAAGGTGAGGCCGCGGAGATGCGTGAGACGGTCGAGAAGTATGAGGAGGCGCTTGCGGCGTACTGCGCGCGGGATTTCTCGCGGGCGATGGAGATCCTGGAGCGGCAGCCGGGCGACGCGCCGAGTGGGAGGTTGCTGGAGCGGTGTCGGGGCTTTCTGAAGGAGGCGCCAGCGAAGGATTGGGATGGGGTGTTCGTTTCGGAGGTGAAGTGAAAACGCCTTGGTGGCTGCCGTCCCACTGGCGCGGGACTATGGCAACGCACAAACGTCGGAAGCGTCCATTGTCGCGGTCGTCGCAGAGGGAAGTTAGTTGCGGCCGAAGACCGCGCTGTGCCCTCTACGGTGGAAGTTGACGTCCAGGCGCCGAATCAGCGGGGACGGACGAGCATTTCCTCGATGATCACGCGCGGGGGGAGATTGACCGCGAGCAGGACGCACTCGGCGATGTCTTCGGGTTGCATCATTTTGGCGCGGGCGGCGGCGTCCGGCGGGGCCGGACGCTTGTCGAGGATCGGGGTGTCGATGTCGCCCGGAAAAATGGCGCACGCGCGGATCCCGCGGCCGCGTTCCTCGGCATTGATCGCCGAGGTCAGACCGGCCATGCCGAACTTCGAGATGACGTAGCCAGGGCCGGCTTTCGGTGAGGCGGCTTTGCCGGCTTCGGAGATGATATTGACGATGGTGCCGGAGCCGCGTTGCCGCATTTGCGGGAGGAAGGCCTGGACGCAGTAATACGCGCCGTTGAGGTTGGCGTTCATCATTTCGTGGTAATCGGCGAGCGTAAGGACCTCGAGCGCGCGGCGCGGCACGTTGGTGCCGGCGGCGTTCACCAGCACCTCCACGGCGCCGAACTCCGCGAGCACGCACGGACCCATCCGGGCGACGTCATCCGCATTGCCGACATCGCACGGCACAACCAGCGCGCCTGGAATTCTTGCCGCGACGCTTTCGAGGGGTTCGCGGCGCCGGCCGAGAAGCGCGACGCGCCAGCCCTGCCGGGCCAGCGCGAGCGCGGTCGCCGCGCCGACGCCAGTTCCTGCTCCAGTGATGACAGCGGTCTTTTCCATCGGCAATCAGGAGTTGAGAAGTTCGACCCAGGCGCGGGTTTCCGCGGAGCGCACGGCGGCATCGATCACCGCTTGCGTGCGGGCGCCATCGTGGAAACTGGGAACGCAGGGACGCTGGTTGCGGATGGCATCGATGAACTCGAACGCCTGGTCGTAGCGGAAAGTGATGAGCGGATCGCCGGCATTGGGATCGCGCGGGCAACCGGGATAGACCCAGAATTCGCGCGGCACCGGAAGCGGCACGAGGCCGGGCCCGCCGGCCTTGCCATGGAGCAGTTCGTTCCATTTGCCGGTGGTGAATTCGAAACTGGCGCTGCTGCCGTTCAACTCGACCCAGTCGAGGCTGCGCCAGCTTTCATTGTGCCCGCTGGCGAGCTTGGAGCTTTCGAGGACGCCGGTCGCACCGCCGCGGAACTCGGCGAGGACCGCGACCCAATCGTCGAGGTCGCTGGGTTGCCCGCCGCGCTCCTGGATGAGCTGCTTCATGTTGGCCACGAGCCGTTCGATCGGTCCGATGAGAAACTGCGCGAAATCGATGCGATGCGAAAGCATGTCGCCGAGTTCCCCGGTGCTGGCCAGTGCCTTGACCTGCCGCCAGCCGAGATTGCGCGTGCCCCAATCCTGCAAGCGGCACGAGCGGAAATGGTAAGGCTCGCCGAGATCGCCGCGCGTGACGAGGTGGTTCAGGTAGCGCATCGCGGGCACGAAACGGTAGGTGAACGCCGTCATGTGGCGGACACCAGCGGCGTCGGCGGCGTCGGCCATGGCTTTCGCCTCCGGGTAGTTCATGGCGAGCGGTTTTTCACAGAGGACATGCTTGCCCGCGGCGATGGCGGCGAGGGCGATGGGGCCGTGCGAGATGTTCGGCGTGGCAATGATCACGGCCTGCACGTCGTCGCGGCTGACGATGTCTTCGTACTGGGTGGACGTGACGCCGATCCCAGTGTCGCGACTGGCCTTGTCCAGCGTCGCGGCGTTGGTATCGCAAAGAGCGACGACGCGGGTCTCGGCGCAGAGCGCCAGGCCGGGCAGATGATTTTGCAGCGTGATTCCGCCGCAACCGATGATGGCAACGCCAATGGTTTTCATGAAGGTGGGGTGATGTTTGTCGCAACACCTCGCGCGCGCCGCAAGCCGGAAGCTGCGGTCGTCGTGCCTCGGCCAACCACGGTGTCATCCTGAGCGGAGCGAAGGATCTCTGGTTTTTGCCGTTTTCTTTCGCATCGCATCCGATGCCAGAAGGAAATCTGAGGTTCACCCTACAAGCCCATGGGCGTCTTGCCTAGGGCTCGGCTTTCGCTGAGCTCAGAATGACCCATTTTGTCAGCAAACCCGCCGCTAGAATCAGCGTGGATTCGTGTGTTCCGGAAAATCTTTGTTGTAGCGGGCCAGCAGCGCTTCGACGTCGTTGGGCACGATGTAGATCTTGCCGCGGATGTTCTTGGTCTCGCCGGGTTCGAGCCCGCCGAGGCGAAAATCGGAATGCAGGCAGCGGAGGACGCCTTGGAAGAGCTCCTGGTACGGCTCCCAAGCGGTGGCGTAGATCATCTTGTCGTCGCCGCTGAAGCAGCCGATGAGGCCGTTGCTGGGGACAAGCGGATTGAGGGGGCGCGGATTGACGTCAGTCCGCGGGACGCTGGCCGGGCACCATTCCTGACCGGGGGTGTAGCGGGCTTTGGTGGCCCATTGCGGCGTGGGCATGCGCGTGAGCTTGCCGTCGAGGAAGATGAAGCATTTCGGCAGGTAATCCTCGGCGTTCGCGGCGGACTTATCGTCGGGGAAGCCGGTGAATTTGCTCAGGCGCACACAAGGTTGGGCCCAGTGCGCTTCGCTCCGGATCCCGGCGGGATTGTGGGCAATAAGGCGGAAATCCACTTCGTCCGGGCCGGTGGTGACGGTGTGCTCGACGGTGACGCCGTCGGCGAGGGTGTCGCGGAGTTTCAGCACGCGGGCGTCGTCGCTCAACGAGACCAGTTCCGACGTATGCTTGATGACAGTGTGCTCTTTCCAGTCGGCATCGGTCGAGCCGGCACGGCAATAGGCTTCGAGATAATTGATGCGAATCTCGCCGCCGGGAATCTGCGCGCCGCGGATTACCAGGAAGCGATCCTCGCGGGCGAGGGTGAGGGAGGGGGAGGGGTCGGCGGCGCGAGTAGTGAGGATCGCGAGGAGGAGGAAGCACCGCGCGAGGATGAGCCGGGAGAGTTTCATGGGGAGAAGCAGATTTGTTACGTCTTAGCAGGGCTTGGGTTTCCGTTTGGTCGGGGACCCAGGGCGTTGCCCTGGGCTGGCATATTATGGGCCTTTGGCCCAATTGCGGTGCGATGGAGATGATCCAGGAGCGCTTTGACCTCGTCACTCGTTCTTCTTTTTCTTGCCTTCCTTGCCGCCGCCGATGTCGGGATGGTTTTCGGTGGGCAGGTATTTGGCGAGTTCGGCTTTTTTGGCGGCGAACTCGGGTTTCGAGGCGAGGTTCGCCCATTCGTTGGGATCTTCTGCATCGTGGTACAGCTCTTCGTCGCCGTTGGCGTAGCGAATGTAGCGCCAGTCTTCGGAGCGGACGGCGTGGTTGTTGAACTGATAGGTGGAGATGGCGGGCTGATCCCATGGCGCCTTGGGATCGGCGAGCAGGGTGCGAATGCTCCGTCCCTGGACGTGCGAGGGGGTGGGAACACCGGCGACGTCGCAGAGCGTGGGGAAGACGGTCATAAAATCCACGCTTCGTTCGCAGCGACTGCCGGGCTGCGTGAGGCCCGGCACGATCCAGACGAGCGGGCACCGGGTCGCTTCCTCCCAGAGGGCGAATTTCCGCCAGTGCTGCTTCTCACCGAGATGCCAGCCGTTGTCGCACCAGAAGACGATGATGGTGTTGTCACGATAGGCGCTCTTGTCGAATGCCTCCAGGAGACGCCCGATGTTCATGTCAGTGTAAGCCGTCGCGGCGAGATAGCCCTGGATGGCATTTTTCCACAATCCGGCCTTGAGGATGGCGGCGTGGTCGCCCCACGGCTTGGCCATCTTGATGCCGGCCGGAGGAATATTGTCGAGTTCACTCGCGCTGTTGGGCGGCAGTTCGATCTGCGCGAGCGGAAACATGTCGTAGTACTTGCGCGGGACGTTCCAAGGCATGTGCGGCTTGTGCAGGCCGCAGGCGAGGAAGAGCGGCTTGTCGTGTTTTTTGCCCAGCTCATTGATGGCGTAATCGGTGATCTTCCAGTCAGCGAGTTGGTCGTCGCGGCAATCGAGCTTGGCGAAGCGGATGCCGTCGGTGCCTTCGTTTTGGGCGTCGGTCTCCGCGCCGAGTTTGCCTTCGCTTTCCAGATAGTCGTCCCACTCGCTCCGGCGGGGAAAGGCCTCGTGGTAGACCTTGCCGGCGCCGCAGACGTAGTAACCGGCCTGTCGAAAGGCGTGCGGGAGGGTGAGATCCTCGGGGATCACCGTCCGCCAGTCGTTGTTGTTTTCGTAGACGCCGGTGGTGAAGGGGCGCAGGCCGCTCATGAGCGACGCGCGCGAGGGGTTGCAAACCGGCGCCGCGCAGTAGCTGTGGGTGAAGGACAGCCCGCGCGCGGCGAGGCGGTCGATGTTCGGGGTTTTCGTTTGCGGATTTTTACCGAGATAGCCCACCCAATCCCGCAAGTCGTCCACGACGATGAAGAGGACGTTGGGCTTGGTGGCCTCAGCGGCGGAAGAGCGGGCGGGGAATAGGAAGAGCAGGAAGAATGGGAAAAATAGGAGAGATCGCGTGAGCGCGTGGAGGGTAACGGCTTTCATGGTGGTGGGTAGAACCGTGGCCACGGCAGGCGGTTGCGCCCGATGCGATCAGGGGGCGAGCATTTCGGTGAGCGGGCGGCCCTCGATGTTGGGCAGCGGCAGGCCGAGGAGTTCGGCGATGGTCGGAGCGACGTCGCGATTGCGGATTTTGCCGAGCTTGGTGCCGGGCTTGATACCATAGCCCCAGGCGAGGAACACACCGTCGAGTTCCGGATCGCTCGCGAGATAGCCGTGGGTGCCGTAATAGTTCTTCGGGTCGCCGGTGGTCGCGTCGCCGTCGAGCTTGGCCTGGAAGGCGTAGCCGGGCTTCGCGAGGAGTATGAGGTCGCCAGTGCCCTGATTTTCCGCCGGCGTCGGGATATCGATGCTATGGGCGTCGGCGCCGTCGATGACTTTGTCCACGCCTTCGAGTCCGGCGCAAATTTCGCGCAGCTTGGGCAACACGGCGTCGCGCTTCGCGGAATCGGTGACATAGGCAAAGGCGAGGCCGCCTTCCACGACGACGTAGGCGTCGCATTTCTTCACCGAGCTGCCGTTTGCTTCGATGAGCCCGGCCTGGCGTAGCGCGACATTCGGCCAGATGCCGGTCTTGACCTTTTTGAAGCCGTGATCGGTGGTGATGATGACGGTCGCCTTGTCTTTCAGACCGGCGGCTTCGAGGCTGGCGAGCAAATCGCGGATTTGGTAATCGACCAGCGCGTAAGCGGCGTAGCTGGCCATGCTGCCCGGCCCGTCCGCGTGATTGAGCGCATCGGTATTCAGGTAATGCATGAGCAAGAGGTTCGGCTTGTGCGCGGTGAGGATCTGGATCGCCGCCTGGTTCCACATCATGTCGCGCCAGGCCGGGCTCTTGCCCCGAACGAAATTGCGAACATCGTTTTCCGTGAGCACACCCTTGGCGATCAACTCCTGCTCGATTTCGCCGGTGGGCTTGGGCAGTTCGAGGAATTCGTGATCGATGGTGCCGGAATTGAGGATCGCGACCCAATCCACTTGCGCCGTTTTCAGTCCGGCTTGGTGGGCGATATCGTAGATCGTCGGGACACGCACCAATTCGGATTTGTCGTGCCACGGCTCGATGATGGGCTCATGCGTCGGGCCCTGCCGCACGAGCAGGCCATTAAACAGGACGCCGTGCTTGATGGGACCGACGCCGGTCACGAGCGTCGTGTGGCAGATCCAGGTGATCGAAGGATTGACCACTTCCATGCTGTCGGCCACGGCGCCCTCGGCGGCCAGCCGGTGGAGCGTAGGCACCGGCAATGCGGGATCGTGCCACAGCCACGCCGGAAAGCCGTCGATGGTGATGAGGATGACGACGCGGTCTTTCGCGGGGATTGGGTCGGCGGCGGCGAGGGTGACGAAGCCGAAGGCGAGCGCGAGGAGGAGGCGGAGGCGTTTCATACGAAGGCTCAAAAGCGGGGATTCATTTGTCTGCGGTGAAATGCGCAGCCAGGTCCGGGGCGGCGGTGCGCAAATCCTCGACGATGAGCGCCGCGATCATTTCGGCGCCGCGCTCGTTGAGGTGAGTGTGGTCGCCCGTGCCCGGCTTTACGCCCGGAGGGTCCATCACGGCGGCGGCTTCCGGCCCCATCTTTTCCAGGAAGGCGATGCTGCGCGCATGTAGATCCACCAACGGCACCTGCTTCTCCGCGGCGAGTCGTTTGACGACTTCGACGTAGGGCGTGAGCGTCGAGACGATGTGCCCGTCGCGGAAGTTGCGGCGCGTCATCGAGGTGATCAGGACGGGTTTCGCGCCGGCCGCCCGGGCTTCGTCCACGTAGCGCGTCATGTTTGCGCGATAAGTGGTCTCCGGGTCGGTTTCACGATTGGGGCCTTTGCCGGGTTCGTCGTTGTGACCAAACTGGATCAGCACCCAGTCGGGTTTGAGGGCAAGGGCCTTCTGCCATCGGCCGTTGTCCAGAAAACTCTTCGAACTTTGGCCACCGCTCGCCGTGTCGATGCATTCGGCATCGGAGGCGAGGTGCCTGGCAAAGGCCGGTCCCCAACCACTCTTTTCGGCGACCGTGGAATCGCCGACGAGCACGACGCGGAGTTTGTGATCGGCGGGTGGCTGGTCGGCCGCCACGGAAACATGTGCGCCACAGCTAAAGAGGACGACGGTGAGGATGAAAATGCGGAACATCGGGGAGGTGGATGGTGGGCGAGATGTAAAGGGGTGTCGGTGATGAAAAGGTGGTATGCGCTACGGCGGAGGAGGAGTCCAGCGGCCCGGCTCGCGGCTGCCTTTGCCCACGCGGTGGGTGAGCGAATCGCCCATATCCTCGCGGGCCTCCTCGGCAAGGGCTTCGAGACGTTTCACGACTTCGGGATTTTCGGCGGCGACATCCTTGGTCTCGCCGATGTCGTCGCTCAGATTGTAGAGTTCATGGCCGACGGGCAACGGCTGGTATTTGCCAGGGATGCCGTCGTGGCCGGGCGTCTGGCCTTTCATGGTGCGCGAGGTGTGTGGAAAAAAGAGCTTCCAATCGCCGCTGCGCACGGCCTGGAGCGCGTTGACGTCGTAATAGAAGAAATACGCCTCGTGCGGATTCTTCGCGCCCGGCGCGCCGGCGAAGAGCGGCCAGATGTCGAGGCCGTCGATCTTGTGCCCGGGCAATTCGGCGCCGATGAGTTTTGCGATGGTGGGGAAGATATCGATCGACATTGCGACATCGGGACAAACGCTGTCCGCCGGGATTTTTCCCGGCCAGCGTACGATGAATGGCTCGCGGTGTCCGCCGTCGAAGGTCGTGCCCTTGCCCTCGCGAAGGGGTTCGGCGGAACCGCCGTGGTTGCCGTAGCTGAGCCAGGGGCCGTTGTCGGAGGTGAACATGACCATGGTACGGTCATCGAGGCCGTTCGTCTTCAAGGCGGCCAGGATTTCGCCCACCGCCCAGTCGATCTCCTCGATGACATCGCCGTAGAGCCCACGCGCGGATTTGCCGCGGAACTTGTCGCTCACGTGCAGCGGCACGTGGGGCATGTTTGGCACGACGTAGAGAAAAAAGGGCTGGTCTTTGTGCCGCTCGATGAAGCTCACGGCGTGTTCCGCATACCATGTCGTAAGCTGCTCCTGATCGGCATGAGTGAGGCCGACGCGCGTGGGGGTTTCGTTTTCATAGATCGGCAGCGGCGGATAGGTGCCCTGCTTGGCCTCGGGATGATTCGGCCACATGTCGTTCGAGTAGGGGATGCCGAAATACTCGTCGAAGCCGTGGCGTGTGGGGAGAAACTGCGGACGGTCGCCGAGATGCCATTTGCCGTAGATGGCGGTGGCGTAGCCGCGCTGCTTGACGAGCTGCGCGAGGGTCATCTCATCGTCGCTGATCCCGATCTTCGAACCCGGTCCGAGGGCGCCATTGATGCCGATGCGGTTCGGGTAGCAACCGGTGAGCAAGCCCGTGCGCGAGGCCGAACACACGGGCTGCGCGGCGTGGAAGTCCGTGAAACGGCGACCCTCGTGCGCCATGCGGTCGAGATTCGGTGTGGTGAATCCCTTGGCGCCGAAGACACCAACGTCGGCGTAGCCCTGGTCATCGGTCATGATGATGACGAAATTGGGGAGCTTGTTTTCGGCGCGGGCGGGGATGGCGATTGTCGCAAAGGCGGCAAGGACGAGTAGTGCGAATGCGGTGCGGGGGGAGGGCATGGTGAGGAGACAACCCGCGGGCGGGCTGGGTCGCGAGTGGGAAATAGGGGGATGCGGGAAAACGGCCAATGCCCAACCTCTAATGGCAGGAAAATGGAACGTGAATGGATTGACAACAACGCCGGGAACGACGGGAATCATCCAGCAGCCCGGACAAATTCCGAGTCGCGTCCGGCGCAAAATCGACCATGTTCTCATCATGTCAGCGTCATTATCGCCGGTTTCCTGGGAGCGTATGAAAGACGCCGTGGAGAATGTGCGCCGCAGGCTGCTACGTGCGGCCGCGGCGCTCAATGCCGCCGGCGTACCGTATGCCGTGATAGGCGGAAACGCCGTAGCCGCTTGGGTTTCGCGAGCCGACGAAGCCGCGGTCCGCAATACCCGCGATGTAGACATGCTTCTCCGCCGCGAAGACCTGCCTGCCGCGGGAGCGGCGTTAGCCGCCGCCGGTTTTGTCCACCGTCACGTCGCGTCGCTGGGCAAAGCGGAAGGCATGGAGGTGTTTCTCGATGGAGCTGAAGGCAAGGTGCGCGACGCGGTTCATATTGTCTTTGCTGCCGAACGAACACGCGCTGATCAAACCGTGCCGAATGCACAGGTCGAGGAAAGCGAAGACGCTGGTGATTTCCGACTGATCTCACTCGAAGCACTGGTGCGCATGAAACTGTCGGCCTGGCGGGACAAGGACCGAGTTCACCTGCGGGATTTGGCTTCCGTCGGCTTAATCGACGAGACTTGGACCAGCCGGATGCCGGAATCGCTCCGGCCACGAGTTGCGGAAATCATGGCCTCGGCTGAAGATTGACGTTTGAATTTGCCGCGATTGGCGGTTGGACTAAATTCGCCGCTATGAGTTTCGAAGCCATCGAGAAGACGATTCGCGATGGGGACACGGCGAAACTGTATCCATGCTGGTGGACGAGTTCCCAGATCCGCGCGTTGGGACCAAAGCGCACTTGAAGATTTTACTTACTAGGCCTATCTCTGCGCCGCGAGAGCGGCCTCAGCTTTGGCGGCAGCTTCTTGGGCACGCCGGGCGATTTCCTCGGGCGATGGGAGTGACATGAGGACTTCCGGTGGGATGTCACCCATGCTGGCGAGTTTGACGAGACACTTCTGGCGTTCGGCGAGGGCCTTGTCGGAGTCGCGTTCCTTACTGAAACGGCTTTTTGCTTTCTCGCTGCGCAGGCGGAGCATGGCATAGACATCGCCGCCGAGGAGGGCGCTGATGTCCACTTTCATTTTTTCCGTGGCGAGGTCGGCGTCGCTGACCAAGTCGCCATTGATCGGGCCGGCTTTGTATTTCGGGAACATGATCGCGGCCTCGGGGCAGACGCGCGAGCAGGCGGGGCAATTGGTTTTGCAGTTGTCGTTGTTCTGCACCTGGATGCGCTTGTCACTGTCCACGCCGTAGACGCCGAAGAGGCAGAAACTCAGGCACTGCATGCAATTCGTGCAACGGTCGTAATCGATGACCGGAAACCAGGGCTTCCACGCGCCGTGCTGCGCGGCGCGACTTTCCGTGCGCACGGTTTCAACCAGGTCGCCAAGCTGCGCCGGCGCCAGCGCGCTGATGTCCTGGAAGCGCAGCGGTATGTCGCTTTCGGCCGCTTCCGGCGGCTGGCCGCCGAAGCGCCCGAGCACGAGCAATGGAGAGCGGTCCGCAGGCGCGACCGGCCGGTCCGCGGCGCTGCGCGTGACCGCATAGCCTTTTTCCAACAACGCGCTGACGGCGGCAAAGCGGGTGGCGCCGTCGAGCGGCTCGGCGCCGGAGCCTTCGTAGAGAATGATGCGGAGGGCGGGATCGGCGAGGCTCATAGTTCAAACCGGCGGCGGTCCATTTTCTTCTTCAAGCGCTCAATTTCATCCCGGGAGGCAGTCTCGAGAAAAAACTCGATGGCGTCCTTCAAATCGGCGACGGCATCCTCCAGCGTTTTTCCATAACTCGAGAGGTCGAGTTCTTCGCAACGCGAGTGAAAGCCGTCTTCTTCTCGCGTCACGATAATTTGGAATTTCCACTCGGTCATAATACTAAGGCGCTAAATCGACGATGAAACGACCTCGGGAGCGTCGGTCGGCGCGGACTTTCCCTTGGGCAGATTCGGTTGGATATTTTCGGAGAGCAATTTGCTGACCACTTCTTCGGCAGATTGCACGCGCATGTTCAGCACTTCCGTGGCGTCGAGGTCGAGCGGGGCGTTGGCCTGATGGAAGAGCCATTTGACTGCGCGCGGAAAGCACGCCGCGATTTTCAACGTGCCGCCGCTGGCGAGCCGCTGCAAGGCGGGATCGCGGCGCGCGGCCATTTCGCAGAGGTCCGCCACAGCTTCAAAGGCGACCCCGGAATCGCACAGTTTTTTGAGGACGGCTTCTTTCACTTCCTTGGGGACGACCTGGGCGTACTGGCAGTGGCAGTAAAGGACGGTCGGCGGGGATTGGCTCATGCAGGGTGGAAGGAACAGTAGCCCGAACCGGACATTGCGGAAATCCGAAATTTGAATCTGCGGGTCGACCGTGGGTCAAGCCTCGTCGGGCTGCTGTTTTTCCAGGATGCGGTCAATGGTGGCGTCGAGGAGGGATCGGTAAGTGGCGAGGTCAATGCATTTTGCGTCGGGCTGGCCGCGGAATTCGTAGAGCCAGCCGCCGGCGTACGGTTCGCGGCTGACGAGTTCGATGTCGTCGCGCAAGGCCGGATTGCCACCGGCGAAAGCGCCCGCGGCCACACAATAGATGTCGCTGATGGCCTTGAATCCTTCGATCGAGCCGATGATCTCTCCGCCCGCCACCGGCGCAGCTTCGGCCTTTTCCCATTGCACCTCGACGATTTCCCCGAGCATGCGCGTGGCGAATTTCGTGAAGCCCACCCGCCAGCGCGACGGCTCGATTTCGCGCAGCCAGAAGTGTGACGGGCTGTAAAGGCAGTCCGCCGGGAGATGCGTGACGAACGTGGCGCGTTTGTAGAAGGAGGTTTCGGGCACGGGGCAGGCGCTGGAAGCGCCCGAACATCCAACATTCAACATTCAACATTCAACATCCAACATCCAACATCCAATGTTAGCATTTTGCAGGCGCACGATCGAAACGCGCGGGCCGGGCACTGAAGGGAGTGTCGTGTCTGAAAAGCGCTATCGGAGGTGGACAGGGTCGCTAAATCGGCGGTTATGTTGCGGTAACAGTCCCTCGCATTGCGTGCTTTACTTCGATCATAACGCTACTCATCCGCTTTCCCGCACGGCGCGCGAGGCGTGGCTGGAGGCAACGGAACGTTACGTCGGCAACCCCTCGAGTCCGCATCGTCTCGGTGCGCGGGCGGAGACGGCGCTGGCCGATGCGAGAGGAAAAATCGCGGCCTGGCTGCAATGCGAGGCGGCCGGGATTGTCTGGACCTCGGGGGCGACGGAAGCGAACAACGCGGCGTTACACAGTGTGGCGGCGAACGGCGCCAGCGAAATTTGGATTTCGGCCATCGAACATCCCTGCGTTCTCGCTTCGGTGGACCGGTATTTTGGCAAGCATCAGCGACAGATTCCGGTGACGCGCGAGGGCGTGGTGGATTTGGAATGGCTCGCCAAGGCGCTTAGAGTCAGCACTCCCGGGCTGGTCGCGGTAATGGCGGCGAACAACGAGACCGGTGTGCTTCAGCCATGGAGTGAAGCGCTGGCGCTCTGCCGCCAACATGGCGTGCCTTTTTTCTGCGATGCCGCGCAGTGGCTTGGGAAGCTGCCGGCGCGGGATTTGGGCGCGTGCGATTTTGTCAGCGGATGCGCCCACAAATTCGGCGGCCCGCAAGGCGTGGGTTTTCTCAAGGTGCCGGCCCAGTTTCGACCGCTGATCGTCGGCGGTCCGCAGGAAGAAGGCCGCCGCGCCGGGACGGAGAATGTCGCCGGCGTCATCGCGATGGTGAGCGCCCTGGAGGAACGGGAAGGCTGGCTCAAGGGGGACCTGGTCACCGCCCGAACGATCTGGCGCGGGGAGTTTGAAGCGGAGTTGCAGGCCGCCCTTCCAAAGGCCTCGATCCTGGGCGCAACGGTGGACCGGCTGTGGAATACCGTCGCGGCGATCATGCCGGAGGTGCCGGATTGCCGTCAGCGATGGGTGGTGAAGCTCGACAAGCTTGGTTTCGCGGTTTCCACCGGCTCCGCCTGCGCGAGCGGCAAGGAGCAGAGCTCGCACGTGCTCGCGGCGATGAAGATCACCGTGGATTCGGCCTCACGGGCGCTGCGGTTTAGCAGCGGTTGGGAGACGACGCGCGCAGACTGGCAACGCTTGCTGGCTGGGCTGCGGCAGGCGCACGCTGAGCTCGCGGGTTGAGGCGGCATGGAGAGCGGCGACTTCGGTCTGCAGTTCGCGCGCGAGCGACTTGCGATCGCCCCGCCGCTGCCGGGCGACCCCACATCGTAACATACTATAAATCAGCGGCTTGCTCCATACGTTCAAAAGATGGGGAACCAGGGTCATCTCGCGCCAAAAGCAAACCTCATTGGCCGCCAAACCCTCATCGAGAGCGTAGTTGATGGCCGCGGCGGTGACCGGACAACCGAGGCGGCGCGCCGACTCGAGCAAAGAACTCTTGAAGGGCAGGACGCTGGCTCCGCCGGAACTGGTGCCTTCGGGGAAGAGCACGACCAGGACACCATCATCGAGCGCCGCCTGCATTTGCTGGATGACCGACGAAACATCGCCACGATGCGCGCGATCGATAAAGATGGTTCCGGCAAATTGCGCGCAATGACCGAAGATCGGCCATTCGCGGACTTCGCGCTTCGAGACGAAGAGACAGGGGCGTAGCGCGGCGAGCAGGATGATGTCGACATAGCCAAGATGATTCGAGACGAGCAGTCCACTAGTCGGGAGCGCTCCGAACTGGCTGATTTCCAAATGCAGGATGCGGACGCACCCGGAAGCTGCGCGCTGCAGCCATTCCGCCCGTGCGCGCCGCGTTCGGGCCTTTCGACTGACGGTCAACGTCACGGCCTGACAGAGGATGATCGCCATGGTGTAGACTATAAACGACACAGCGCGTTGGGCCGAACGAAATATGGCAGTCAGCTTCATCTCAGCCGAGGAAATGGTTGCGCACCGCGTCGGGCAGCGCGCGCAGGTCGAGTAACGTGAGGAAGTCGATGGTCTTAAAATCCAGATCGAGTGCCGGCGGGCCGCAGATTTTTGCTCCGATCGAAAGGTAGGCCCGGAGGAGTTTCGGCACCGGTGGCGCTTCACAAGCAGGGGTCTCAACGATGATGCGATAGTCGCCGATGGGCTCCGTGCGGAAGCTCTCTTCGACCAGATATTTGCTAAGGTGTCCGTGGTACATCGCCGCGCCTGCCGCGGCATCCTGCGACGTAAGCGAGCTACAACCAATCAGGTAGCGCGCCTTGCGCTCCATGGCATAGATGGCGATGCCCCGCCAAAGGAGGTTCAGCACGGCGAGCTTGCGGTGATCCTTGTGAACGCACGCGCGACCGAGTTCGACGGTTTCGCAGCGGATGCGCTCGAAAGGCGCAAAATCAAATTCCTGGGCGCCGTAATAGCCGTAGTTGGCGGCGGCAAGCTGGCCGGTCTGCAAGCGGTAGGTGCCGACGACGGCCCCAGAGCGGGCGTCCTCAACCAAAAGATGATCGCAGCATTCGTCAAATCGATCCGAATCCCGGCCACTGAGGTAAGCGGCGTCGAGACCTTCATTGAGTTCGAGATTGAACACCTCAAAACGCAAGCGCTGGGCGGCGTCGACATCGGCGGCGTCACGCGCAAGCCGCAGGGCGTAAGTGGCCGCTCGGGGAGCTTGCGACCACGGGGATTTGGAATGCATGTTCATCAATGAACGGCACGCGAGCGGGGTGCTCGCTGGTATGGCAACGTTGCACTCGAACATGGCGTTCATGTGACCACTATGTTAAATCTTTGTGGAAAATGCGGTTTTTGCCGTGGAAAGAAGGGTAGGAATGGGAATGATGGGTGGAATAGGACCGATGAGACTGATGAAATAGGGCGCGAGACTCTATACCGTGTGCCAGGAAAACGGCGCGCCGCCGTATCGCGCGGCGAGAACACAGTTGGGTCTCACCCGGACCTGAGGTCTACAGGCGCGAGCTACTTTTCGAGAAACACCGCCAACAGGGCCAGATCGGCCGGGGTGACGCCGCTGATGCGAGCGGCCTGGCCGAAGGTAGCCGGTCGGATGGCCGTAAGCTTCTGGCGCGTTTCCGCCCGCAATCCGGAAATGGCCTGGTAGTCCAGGGAGGCGGGGAACCGCTTTTCTTCACTTCGGCGGAGCTTCTCGATGGCCAACTCCTGCCGGGCGATGTAGCCGGCATATTTTAACTCGACCTCCACGGCCTCCCACAAATCATCGGCAAATGGCTGAAGCAACTCTTCCGGCAGCATGGAATGGTTCAGCTCGGGCCGCCGAAGCCATTGAGAAATCCGAGTACCGTCGAAGCTGGTCGAATGGATGTACGCGCGCAACTGGCCCAGGCTGTTGGTCTTCGCTTGAACCTTTTCCGAGCGGAGGCCGCTCACGAGCCCAGTGCGATGGCCAATGGGCGTGAGGCGTAGATCCGCGTTGTCCTGGCGGAGGTACAGGCGATGTTCGGCGCGGCTGGTGAACATCCGGTACGGCTCGGGCGTCCCTTTCGTCACCAAGTCGTCGATCAAGACGCCGATGTAGGCATCCGCCCGGCTAAGGACCAGCTCCGGTTTCCCCGACAATTTGAGCGCCGCGTTGGCTCCGGCCATGAGCCCTTGGGCGCCCGCTTCTTCGTACCCGGAGGTTCCATTGATCTGTCCGGCAAAATACAGATGCGGAATCTGCTTCGTCTCGAGCGTTGGATAAAGCTGGGTCGGCGGGCAATAATCGTATTCCACAGCATACCCCGGCCGCATGATTTCAGCCTGTTCGAGGCCAGGAATGCTGCGGATGAAAGCGTATTGCACTTCCATCGGGAGGCTGGTCGACACGCCGTTCACGTAGAATTCCTCCGTATGCCGGCCTTCCGGTTCCAGAAAGACTTGGTGCGATCGCTTTTCCGCAAACCGGACGACTTTGTCCTCGATGGAAGGACAATACCGCGGTCCGACGCCCTCAATCCGTCCAGCGTAGAGTGGAGATTTATCCAAGTTTCCGCGGATCAAATCGTGCGTGACACTATTCGTGGAAGTAATCCAGCAGGGCAATTGTTCCACGTGGAACATTCCGTCGCTCCAGTGATTTAGCGTAAAAATATCGTCGTCACATGGCGTGAGCGTTTCCGAGATATGGGAAAATGGCAGGGGTGGATCATCGCCATCCTGCCGTTCGCACCGGGAAAAATCGATCGTCCGCCCATTCAGACGGCAAGGGGTTCCGGTCTTGAACCGGCCTATTTCGAACCCAAATTCGCGGAGCGAATCGCTCAAAGTCGAGAAGCCGTCACCCATTCGGCCACCCGTCTGGTTCTGAAGGCCAACATGCAGCAGGCCACGCATGAATGTCCCCGTGGTCACCACAACCGCTTTGCCCAGCACGCGCAGCCCCAGGTTCGTTTCAACCCCGGAAACCTGGCCATCCTCGGTCAGAATCCTAGTGACATTGCCTTGCTTCAGATCCAAATGTTCCTGACGTTCCAGGAGCGCCTTGGCGCGGAATTGATACGCCTTCTTATCGCATTGCGCTCTGGGTGATCGGACACTCGGCCCCTTGCCGCAATTGAGCATCCGAAACTGGATGCTGGTGGCGTCCGTATTGAGGCCCATGACCCCGCCAAGCGCATCGATCTCGCGCACCATCTGTCCCTTGGCTTGCCCTCCGATCGCTGGATTGCACGACATTTGACCGACCGAATCCAAATTCTGCGTGAGCATGAGCGTCTCGCACCCCAAACGCGATGCGGCCATCGCCGCTTCGATTCCGGCATGGCCGGCACCGATCACGATCACATCGTAGTTCTTTGGATAGACGAACATCAAATTGTTCCACGTGGAACTTTTTAAGTTCCCAAGATCCCTTCCTTCGCCCGTGGCAGTAACTCGCTAATAGTCGCCTCGTAGCGCTGCCCATGGAGGTTCTCAGAACAGACCTGTAAATCCGCGGAGAATTCCGCAAGCACCTGGCGACAGGCACCGCACGGAGTCACTGGTTGCAAGGAATCTGCCACTATCGCAATCGCCTCAAAATCCTTCTCACCCGCCGCCACAGCCGCAAACACTGCCGCCCGTTCCGCACACACCGTCAGCCCAAACGATAGGTTTTCGACATTGCACCCACAAAATATTCGGCCACTGCGTGTCCGCAGCGCCGCGCCGACCGAAAAATGCGAGTACGGCGCGTAGGCCTTCTCACGCACCGAACGCGCCGCGCTAACAAGCGCCTCATTATTCATAAGTTATTTATAGTTAGGACTTTGCGTTATACAATTGAGGTCTGCTCCGGCTTTTCGATTGCATTTCGCCCGACTTTCCCGGATATCGCTTTCTGTGGTATCCGCAAAACGCAACTATTCCGGAAAGCTCCTCGCTGTCGAGGGGCTGGATGGGTCGGGCAAATCCACCCAGATTTATCTCGTCAAACGCTGGCTGGAACTCGAGGGATATCGCGTCTTTTTTACGGAGTGGAACTCGTCCATTCTCGTCAAGAAGTCCACCACGAAAGGCAAGAAGCGCCAACTGCTCACGCCGACGACCTTTTCGCTCATTCACGCGACAGACTTCGCCGACCGGTACGAACGCCAGATTCTGCCGTTGCTCCGTGCCGGGTACCTGGTGCTTTGCGACCGCTACATCTTCACGGCACTGGCCCGCGACGCCGTCCGCGGCGTCGATCGCGATTGGGTGGAGCAACTCTATAGCTTCGCCGTTCTACCGGACATCACCTTTTACTTTCGTGTTCCGCTGGAGTGCTCCTTGAGCCGCATCCTCGAAGGCCGCCCGGCGCTCAAGTATCACGAGGCCGGCCTCGACATGGGTTGGAGCAGCGACCCCTACGAGAGCTTTCGCATTTTCCAAGGCAAAGTCTTCGCCGAGTACGAAGCCATGCGCCAAAAATTCGACTTCACCGCCATCGACGCCACTGAGGAGATCCATATCCAGCAGGCCAAAGTACGCAATCTGATCCGCGAGAAGATTGACCTGCCCGCGTACCGCCGTCGCTCCAACCAATGAAGGACAAAATTTTCTTTGGGCGCCATCTGCCGGAGGTCCGCGAACCGAAATTCGCCGGCAAACTGTTCGTCATCGAGGGCGCGGACGGCTCTGGTCGTTCGACCCAGATCGGCTTGCTCAGTCAATGGCTCGAGGGCAACGGCTACGCCGTGCGCCACATGGGTCTGCGCCGTTCGAACCTCGTGAGTGAAGAACTCGAGGAAGCCAAGCAGGGCAATGTGCTGACCCACACTACGATGTCTCTGTTTTACGCGACGGATTTCTTTGACCAGTTGGTGCACGAAATCGTGCCCGCCTTGCGCGCCGGGCTCATCGTCCTCGCGGATCGCTATATCTATACGTTAATGGCGCGGGATCTCGTCCGCGGCGCGGACCGGGGCTGGACGCGCAACCTTTACAGCCCGGCGCTCGTACCGGATGCCGTCTTCTATTTCAGCGTCAGCGCCGCGCGACTCGTGGAGCGCAATTTTCAAAAGAACAGCACCCTGGACTATTGGGAGAGCGGCATGGACCTTGGCCTCTCGCGCGACATGTTCTCGAGCTTCATCAAGTTCCAGCGCATGCTGCAGAACGAGTTCCAGAAGATGCAGCGGGAGTTTGGTTTTGAAGTCTTGAACGGCAATCTGCGGATCGAAACGATCCAGCGCGAACTCCGGAAGAAGATCGGCGGCTTCCTGGACATCGGCATCGGCGAGCAGCCACAACCACCGGCGGTGGTCGCGTCCTCAACTTCAACCCCGCCAGCGACTCCCACGGCGCCCGATGCTCAGACAGATTCAAGGTAACACCTACCCCTGCCTTTAATACACCAGGTGTTCCCGCTGCACTTTGCCGCGGAAGATCCAGTAGATACTAACCGTATAAGCAGCCACCACCGGCACACCGATCAGCGCGATGATCAGCATGTTCGCCAGGGTCTGCGGTGACGACGCGGAATTGTAAGCGGTAAGCGATTGCTCGGGCCGCGGGCTGGAATAGAGCAGGTTCGGCCAAAGCCCGGCGCCGAAGAGTCCCATCAACGCAATCATCGCCGCGCACGAACTGACAAAGGCCTCAAAGTCGCGCTTTTGGTGGATGGCCCGCGGGATATTGGCGATGGCCAGCATGTTAGCCAGGGCCACAATAAAGAACACCGGACGCTCTTTGATGGTCGTGGTCATGTGCGGGCAGTAGAGGAGCGTGGCCTGGCTCGTGGCCGCGTAGAGCATGATAAAGGTGATGATACATGGATTGATCCAACGCCGGATACGGTGATGAAAAGGCCCGTCGGTTTTCATCAAGGCGTAGATCGCGCCGTGCATGGCGAAGAGCGCCACGGTGGTAATGCCGAGCAGCAAGGCGTAAGGATGCAGCAGGCTGACAAAGTTGCCCGCGAATTCACCGCGATCGTCGAGCGGAATACCCCAGACGACATTTCCGATGGTCACGCCGATGATAAACGAAGAGAGCACGCTGCCGGCGGCGAAGCCGATGTCCCACATCCGCCGCCACCAGCGCCAGGGCTTCTTGCTGCGAAACTCAATGGCCACGGCGCGAAAGATCAATCCAGCGAGCAACAACATAAACGCAAGATAGAAACCAGAAAACACCGTTGCGTAGACGGGCGGGAACGCAGCAAAGAGCGCGCCGCCGCCGGTCACCAACCAGACCTCATTGCCATCCCAAACGGGACCGATGGCATTGAGCAGCGTGCGGCGGTCCTCGTCCTTTTTCGCAAACAGATGCAGCGCGCCGACGCCCAGGTCGAAGCCATCGAGCATCGCATAACCCGTGAAAAGTACGCCCACGAGAAGATACCAGACGAGGTGAAGATCGATATGTGGCAAATGCATAACTAACCGGTGCGTGAATCGTCGGGAACGGATTGCTCGAACCGCGCGAGACTGCGTGTGATGCCATCGTGATTCCCCGGTTTTCCCGGACCGGCGAGCCTGCCGCTGGGAATCAAATCCGCGTCATCCGGCCCATGCTGAATCTTTTCGTTGAGCAAAAAAATGAAAGCGGCCAGGAGCAGCGCATAGATGAGCGTGAACATAATGAGCGAAGTCAAAACCGTCTCCGCGCGTACCACGCGCGAGAGCCCAGCGGGCGTGCGCAGGAGGCCGTAAACGATCCAGGGCTGACGGCCGACTTCGGCCGACCACCAGCCGAATTGATTGGCAAGCTGCGGGCCGAGCACGCTGAAAACCAGCAGTTGCAGGAGCCAGCGCTGACGGAAGAAGCGCTTTTTCCAGATCAGCCACGTGCTGTAAGCCGCCAGGCCGATCAAGGACATGCCGATGCCGACCATGGCGTGATAAGTCTGAAAGACAAAGCCCACGGGCGGCCGATCACCGGGCACAAATTCGCGCAAACCTGCCACCGGCGTGGAAAAATCGTTGTAAACCAGGAAGGTCAGCATGCGCGGCAGGCCAATGCCGAAGCGGACGCGTTCGCCTTTTTCGTCGACCCAGCCCAAGAGCCAGAGAGTCGCGGAAGCGGTCTCGAAATGTCCCTCGAAGGCGGCGAGTTTGGCGGGTTGATGCCGGGCGACACCGTACGCACTGAGGTGACCGGTGGCCAATTGCAGACACGCCGCGACCAAGGCAAAGGTGAGTCCCACGCGCATCGAGCGCTGCGCAAATTGCACGTGCCTGCGCCGCAGCAGGTACCACGCGCTCACGCTCACCATGAGCCAGGCGCCAGCCTGCCAGGCACCGCAGAGCGTATGGCTGAGCCGTTCCAACATCGATGGATTAAAAACCATGGCCCAAAAGCTTGTGACCTCCGCGCGGGCAGAGAGACCTTCACCCACGATGTGATACCCCGCCGGCGTCTGCTGCCACGAGTTGGCCACGACAATCCAGACCGCGGAAAAGTGCGCGCCGAGGCAGACCATGCAGGTCGAAAAGAAGTGCATTTTCGGACCGACTTTGTTCCAGCCGAAGAGGAGCACGGCGAGGAAGCCCGACTCGAGGAAAAAGGCGAAAATTCCCTCCGCCGCGAGGGCCGATCCGAAGACGTCGCCGACGAAGCGCGAGTAGGTCGCCCAGTTGGTACCGAACTCGAATTCCATGACAATGCCCGTGGCCACGCCGATGGCGAAAGTGAGGGCGAAGATGCGCGTCCAGAAGCGCGCCATTTGGTGGAAGAGCGGATTTCCCGTGCGCAGCCACGCGGCTTCCACCGCGACGAGGATCACGCCGAGCCCGATGCTCAGAGGCGGATAAATATAATGGAATGCGATCGTGAAGGCGAACTGCAATCGCGACAGCAAAAGGACGTCCATCATCAGAACGGCCTCCGCCCGCGAATGCACTTCGCGCCCACAAGCCCTGTGATCCCTGGCATGGGACGCGAGGCTAACGAACCGCAGCGGATACGGCAACCCCAGATTGGCGGCGTTCGCGACGAGACCCTCTTCATCCTTTTCTTTGTCTTATTCTTACTCCCGCCACGGGTCCTCAGAAGAAGAATAAGAATATGAAAAAGAAAGAAAGCCGTCCTGCCGCGCCGTTCTGCGGTCGGTGAATTCCTCATTTTCACCCGTGCCAGCCAACTCCTTTGCTGCATCCGCCACCACGAAGTGCTAGCGTTCCAGCCGAATTGAAACCACCTGCCATCGAAGAAGTTCTGCGTCCTCTGCGCGCCGCCCGCCGGCGGCTGGTCTGGCGATTCTTCCTCGAGGCGCTGGTGAAGGCCGGCCTGCTTGCGGGAGCGGGCCTGGTGATTTTCGCGGCGTTCAATCGTTGGGCGCTCGCTCGGTTGCCCTGGGATGCGCACGCCATCGCCATCGCGGCCATCGCGTCCCTGGTGCTCGCGACGCTGGCCACCGTTGCCCGCCGGCGAAGTCTCGCGGAAACCGCCGGCATTCTCGATCGGCTCGGCGGCACGCGCGACCGATTCGTGACGGCGCTCTCGTTTGCGGCGAGTGATGACGGGAAAACGCGGCCGGCCGCAGGCGGAGGCCCGGCGCCTGCCCTCGAGCCTGATTGGCCACACGCAATTTCCGAAATGCGCTCTCTCGCCATTGAAGAATGTCAGCGCTACGTACGCGCAGGGAGATTCCAGGACCTCATCCGTGTGCGCCTTCCCCGCGAAATGGTCTGGCTGCTCGTGCCGGCGGTGGCGCTCGCCGTGCTCCAATGGGAAGCGCGGCAATCCTTCGCTGCCCGCGATGCCGGGAAGGCCGCCGGCCGTGCCGCCGTGGAAGACACCGCCAAACGCCTCGAACAACTGGCCCGCGAGACCGCCACGGCCGGCGAGCAAAACAAAGCGGATGAACTGAAGAAACTTGCCGAACAGTTGCGGCGGGGCGCCGAAGAGCTGCGCGCCAATGCCGCCAGCCCGGACGACGCGCAAAAGTCAACATTGCGCGAGATTTCGGCTCTCGAACAGATGGTGCAGGAGATGCAGAAGTCGCCCAAGGCGTTCACGCCCGCGGAGATGCAGGCCCTCGCGAAAGCGCTGGCCGAAAACAAGGCGACCAAGGATGCCAGCGCCGCGCTGGCCACAGGCGATGCGGCGAAGGCCGCGCAGGAACTGGAGAAGGCGATGAAAAAACTCGCGGAACAAAAAGACGAGGCCGCTTCCGAGGAAGTGCGCCAGGCGATTGAGAAGGCGATGAAAGAACTCGCCCAGCAAAAGCAACTTTCCGAGGCCATGCAACAACTGGCGCAGCAGTTGCAGGCGCGCGAGGGACAGAAGCAGGGCGGCAATTCCAGCGAAGCGGCCAAAGAACTCGCGCAGATGCTCCGGCAGATGGCCCAGGGCAGGAGCGGCCAGCGCTCTGGAAATCAAAGCGAACAATCGCTGCAAAATCTCATGGCAGCGCTTGAAAACATGAAAGCCGGCGATGGCCGGAACAAGCAAGGTGACCAAATGCAATCCGGCCAGCCGCCGGGGAGCGTCGGCGTGCAATCCTTTGTGCAGAACACGCAGAACGGCCAATCGGGCGACGGCGACCCGCGTTTGCCAAGCGGTCATCCCGGTGGTGAGCACGATACCGGCACCACCGATTCGCCCTTCGGCCCGGAAAAGAATCCGTTGGGAAAGGAGCAGCGCCACGAACAAATCGCCGGCCAGATCGGGGAGGGGGATAGCTTGCAACAGTCGCTGCTCTCCGCCGGCGATACCTCGAAATCGAACCGGGCATACAAGAATCTCTACGAGGCCATGGCGCCCGCCGCACAGGACGCGGTGCTCCAGGAAAACATCCCGCTGGGCTCGCGGTTTCTCATCAAACGGTACTTCGAAGCGATCCGCCCTACAGAATGAGCGGATTTTCGATTCTCGATTGCGGGGTTTTCGATTGGCCTCGTGGCAAGTCACGGCGTATGCCACGTGGCGATTCGCTAGCATGCACAACTTCTAAAGCCCGAGATTTTGCACGTCGCTACGTGGGTCGCGCGCCCGATCGCGAATAACGATCGCGACCAATCAAGAATCCCGCAATCGAGAATCAAAAATCCCATGACTTCCAATCTCGAAACCCAGGTCGAAGAGTTCAAAGCCAGCTTCACGCGCGTCCGCGACGAGATGATGAAGATGATCGTCGGGCAGAAGGACATCGTTGAAGGCGTGCTCGTGGCCTTCTTCGCCGGCGGACACGTGCTGCTCGAAGGCGTACCCGGCCTCGGCAAGACCATGCTCGTCCGCACGCTCGCCGAGGCGGTGAACCTGAAGTTCGCGAGGGTGCAATTCACGCCCGACCTCATGCCCGCGGACATCGTCGGCACAAACATCATCACCGAGGCAAAGCACGGCCGCAAAGAATTCACGTTCCAGCCTGGCCCGGTCTTCGCAAACATCCTGCTGGCCGACGAAATCAACCGCGCCACGCCCAAAACCCAGAGCGCCTTGCTCGAGGCAATGCAGGAACAGCACGTCACCGTCGGTGGCACCCAGCATCCTCTCCCACCGCCATTCCTGGTGCTGGCCACGCAAAACCCGCTCGAGATGGAAGGTACCTATCCATTGCCCGAGGCACAGCTCGACCGCTTCTTCTTCAAGCTCAAGGTCCTGTTTCCAACAGCCGACGACCTGCATACCATCCTCGATCGGACGACCACCGGTGAAAGTCCCGTCGTCTCGAAAGTTTTGGGCGATCCGGCCGAAGTCATGGCGCTGCGGGAAGTCGTCCGTCAAGTCCCCATGGCGAAAGAAATTCAGGCGCGCGCTGTCGACCTTGTCCTGGCCACTCACCCCGACAACGAACGCGCTCCGTCGCTGACCAAAAAGTACGTCCGCTACGGCGCCAGCCCGCGCGGCGCGCAAGCCCTGATCCTCGCTGCCAAGATCCACGCCCTGCTCGACAGCCGCTACCACGTCTCCCGCGCCGACATCGATCAAGCCGCCCCCGCCGCGTTGCGCCATCGGATCATCCTGAATTTTGAAGGCGAAGCTGAAGGCACCAGCACGGATGAAGTTATAGGGGAAATCTTGCAACTTACCGGCGCCTGAGCATCACCCTCGTTCAGGGCCACGCGATGTCTGCCGTCGCGCGATCGGATTCGTTCTCGCCGCCGGCGCAGCCAAGTGCCTCGCCGGGGAATGTGCCACGGACGGCCTCTTTACGGCGCCGCGGAGGCTGGTCCGGGGACAAATCGCCCTCGCTCCTCCGCATACTGCGCCGCGATCTGGCTGTCTGTCAGCGCGTGGTCGTAGATCGTGAAGGCGGCCATCTTCGTGGTGAGGAAGTCAGATTTCAGCGCGTTATTGCCGATGGAGACGAGGTCGCTGCCGCCTTCGATCGGGGCGGCCCAGGTTTGCGTAGCGACGGGGACGCCGTTCACGTAGAGCGTGGCGCGGGGCGGCTCGTTCTGCTCGTTCCGTTGGTTCACGACCAGGGTGAGCGATTGCCACTGGTCCGGGGTGGTGACGTCGCTCGCGATCAGTTTGCGGCTCGTTGGATTGCCCAGCCAGATGGTGCTGGAATCGTCGTTGATCATCCAACGAAACGGGTTGCAGGCGACGAGCATGCCGCTCACATGGGTTTCGCGTTTCCGCAACGGCGCCCAGAGCCAAGTGCGAATGGTGAAGCTCTGGCTTTTGAGCGTCGACAAGAGCTGCGGTGAGGAGAGCAACAGGCCGCCCGGCGTGGCGCTCTTTCCGTCGAAGGAGATACCCGCGGGACGGTGATTCGCTCCTTCGGCAAAAGGTTCGACCGCACCGGCAGCCGTCACCGGCAGATGATTCGGGCCCTGGTCAGCGATCACGGCGCCGGAGGGATGCAGGTCGAAATCCAAAACCGGGGGCGGCAGGGCGGGTGCGCTGCCGGTCAGGTCCACGGCGAAGAACGTCGGAGTGCCCGACGGCGCATTAATCATCGGAAACAACTGCACGGTGCCGAGGTCTTGGGCGACATGCTTGAGTTCGCCCGGCGTGAGCGCGTCGCGATTGCTTTGGCCGTCGACAGACCACTGGCCTGCGCGATAAAGGGCGAGCTCGACGTGCTCGTAATGCAGGTCCTGCGCGGGCCAACCGTGAAACAAGCCGTCGTTGCCGAGGACGATGCGGTTGATCTGCCCCGGGCGAATGTCGGGCGTGATGTCGATCGCGCACACAGGCGACTCCGCGTGCAGACGCGCCTTGTCCGTTTCCCAATAGCGGACGCGTCCGTTGATGACGGCAAAGTTACAGGTGCCATCGACGCGAAACCAGACGTCCTGTCCGCGAACCGTCTCGGGCACGAGCACATCGCGATAGACGAAGCCGGTCTTCAGCTTCGGCGCGGGCAGAGCAACCTCGCGCTCCTGCTGCTGGTTGTCCACCGCACGCCACGCGCCCGCGAGATTGATGGTGGCAGCGGGGATCGCCGACCGTTCCAGCTCGATGCTCGCCATGATACCACCGCCTTCGTGGATAATCTCCAGCCGGTTCTGCGCAGGGTGGAGGAGGCGCGTCACGTCCAGCGAGGCCTGGTCGAGTTTGTCGCCTTCCCAGATCGAATTGCCATTGAGATAAATCGCGTTTTTGCCGGTCCAGTAGGAGATCGGGTGGCCGAAAAACAGTTGCCCGCGCAGGTTCAGCGTGAACGTGCTGTCCCTTGCCCAGGGCGTGGGTAAGTCGAAGTCTTCGCGGTAATAACCGACCACACCGGGTCCGGTCTGGCGGTTCGTGCCCGGCGTGTCCCAGGGGATGAGCTCGGTGGGTTGCAAGCCGGCGGCGCGATTGTCGAGAGGCCTAAGCGCCCTGGCCTTCTCGAGACTCTCGGTCTGCGCGAGTTTCCAGCCGTGGTTGAGGTCGAGATGACGGAAGAGCGGGACGTCGGGCGGCGCCTTGGCGGGGGCGGTGCCGCTCCACATCTGCGTCTGGCGCGTGAACCAATGGGACAGAGCCTCGCTCGCATCTGGCCGACGCGCGGCATACCAGGCGAAATCCCAGTCGGGGATATTCACGGTGAACGTCGCGGCGTGGTCCTTAATCTTCGCCGGAATGGCCGTGCCGGTCACGGGATCGTAGATGCCTTGCGGATCGTAATCGAAGGTCCAGTGAACGACCGCGGGCTTGTTGCCGAGGCCGCGCAACATCAGCAGGTCTTCACAGCCGTTGTTACTCCGCAAGGTGCGCAGTAGGTCCACGCCTCCACCTTTGTCGAACTTGGCGTAGACCCTGGGGCCGTAATTGGTGGCCAACTCGGTCAGGATGCCGGCAGGATAGGTGCTGCCACCGCAATAAAGGACCTCACCTTTGCCGAGCGTGCGCCGCGTAAATGCCGGCGAACCATCGGGCCAGGTACCGATCACCTCAACACCAACATCGGGTGCCAGGCTATGGCTCAAAATGCCAAAGCGCGGCGAGATATTCTCGATCGCGTGAGGGACGGAAGCGGATGGGAAATGGATTACATTGTCATTCGATGGCGACGGACCGAGCCGCAACCCGGCCAGCGCCGGCCCCGGCCCGGCGCCATTACCGCGCTGGAGAAAGCTGTTTTCCCCGGAGAGATTATTCAGCAGGAGCATACCGCCCGCCTCGACATAGGTCTTCAGCGCGGCGGTCGTCGTTTCATCCCAGCATTGGGTGCCCGGATCGATGATCACCGGGTAGCGATTCAGGTTCCCTTCCGCGAGGCGCACTTCATCGAGGAACGGAATCATCTCCCCACCGCGCACGGGATCGACATTGTAGCGCCACGATTCCCACTTCGCGGTTTCGTTGAGGTAATACCAGTTATGATAACCGCCGATCTCCGCGATGGGCGAAGCGAGCGCATAGGCGCGGCCCATGACTTTGATCGCCGGTAACTTCTCCTCAAACCACGCCCGCTCCTGCGGGTCCATGGTGATGTTCATCAAGTCATGGAAGTAATCGAAGGCATTTTTTCCCATGTAAATGAAATTGCCGAAGAGACCCTTGAGTTCGTGCAGATTGTCCATCGAGCCGCCGGTCTCCGAGCTGTCCTGCAGGTCCCGCGCGAGCGCGTACTGGTGCGGCTCCGTGTAATTCCAGCCCGGCCCGCTGCCGGTGTGATGAGAGTAACCGCCGTATTCCGCGATCGATTTCCAGCCGTAGGGACTGCGTCCGTAGGCGTGCACCTTGATCGGGCGATCGGCATCCACCGAGCGGAGCGCGGCGAGCGTGCTATTCACGCCCTGCGCGGCGTCCCAATCGATGAATTCCGTGATGTCCCAGCGCCGGGCATTGATCAGCGGATCGGACGTGGGAAAATCCTCCAACGGTTTTGAGGTGAGAAAGATCGGCCCATTCGGCGCGTCCCCCGCGGCGAAGCGCAGCGCGACGGTGATGGCCGGGCTCTTCGCCACGAGGTCGGTGATGTCGAATTGCCCGTAGGTGTTCTGCGTGTGCGGATTCGGGTTGAGCGAACCGAGGAGCTTGCCATTCACGAAGACCGTCACGCTCGCCTGGCTGAGCGGCGCCAGCGAAAGATACACCTTGCCGGGGAAGCGCTCCTTCGGCTCGGAGACCGTCTTGCGCATCCAGAGCGGATGCTCCGGCGACGCCATGGCGTAGACGAGCGCATCGCCGGGATAATAAAGCCGCACCCAGTCATCATCCTTGAAGGCCGGGAGCACCCAGCCATGGTCGAAGCCTTCGCGCTTCTCATCGCGCTGGAACCGCCATTCGCCGGCGAGATCCACGGAGGAATCCGTCCAGCCGTAGAAAGTGCGCCAGTCCGGGAAAGTAACATCCTCCCAGGACTGATAGATACCCGGCTTGGCGAAGTAACGGCGGGAAACATCGTCGAGCGACAGCTTGCGCACTTCGCGCAGGAAGCGGGTGAACTCGCGCTGGCTCACCGGCCCGCTCGCGCCCCAAGTACTGAAGTCAAACGGCGCCCCCATCTCGCCGTCGGGATCGAGGATGGCCATCTGGTTCGGGTCATTCGCGAGCCGGCGCAGCTCCGGGAGAAAGTTCGCATTCTGAATGTCGTGCAACGGGCCGGGACCGTCGTGCGGTTCGCCGTAATAGATCCAGCGCGTGGCCACGTGCGGATTGGCGGTCTTGGTGAGGAACGGATTGCGATTGTAGATGTCCAGCGTGTTCGACAGCCATTCCACGCGCTGGTACTTCACCCCGTACTTCGCGAAGTAGCCACACAGCCACGTGATGGGCGCGTCGTTCGGGACGAGATCGTCCATCGTGGAGTTGGTGAAGATCTGCGGGTTCAGGCCGATGCGGCCCATCCACTGGTAGAATTCGTTCGGGTCGCTGCGCAGGCTGTCCTCGGCGTGATCGGCGAGCTTGGCCCACACGCCGAGGCAATAGCGGTCCCATTTGTCGAGATAGAGCGGGTGGGTGAGTGCCGCCGCGCGCAACGGCGCCGCCTTTGTCAGCGATGCCGTTTGCGCGGCAACCGCTTCCGCGCTCCGGCTCACCACGACATCCACTTCGCTCGAGCCGGACACCATCAAAGGGGCGATCACGCCCTGTCCGCCAAGATCGATGCCATCGATCGGACCGGACGGCGTTGGCAGCGTCTTCACCGTATTTCCCGACGTCAGCGCAAAATCGCTATAGATCTTCGAGGCGAACCAGACCGCGTGCTCTGCGTCGTCGAGGTGGAAGCGGTGGAGCGTCACTTGGCTGTCGCCAGTCCCACGCTGTTCGACCCAGTGACGAATGCCCCCGTACCCTCGCTGCCGGTACGTCCCGGCAGCGGCCGGAGAAGAGCTTTCGGTAGGGAGGCGACGGGCCCGGCGGCACATTTTCCGTTGGCGAGCAAGGCCGCCGCCAAAGCGAAGGAGCCGATGAGTTTCTGGAGGAACACAGCCATTTCTTGATGGGGCATCGCTGCCCGTTCAAGCGTGATATGCCCCTTTCGGGACGATCATTAGGTGTTCTTTCCCGGAAAGCCGGGCGCACGCGATCTGATGGAAAGCCCCACTACCACCGATTGACCGCCTCAATGCCCGGCCATGCGCTCGCCCGTCGCACGGATGTCCGCTTCCGCTACCGGCGCTTCATCCACCAGGCGGCCTCCGGCCATCACCACCACCCTGTCGGAGAGGGCGATGAGTTTGTCGAAGTCTTCGCAATCGGCAACACCGCCACGCCGCTGTCGCGCGCCGCCGGCCATCCCTTCCTTCGACCCGCGGAGCGGTCAGCCCTGCGGAAACGCGGCGGACGATCAATAATCAACTCCCAACCATCAACCACCACATATCCCGCACTGGCATCCCCCGTGCTTATTTCCGGTGAAATGTCTCGTTCGAATTCTCATGGACGCGTGTTTGGACTCGACGCGATGCGGGCGGTGGCCATTGCGCTCGTGGTCCTCGGGCATGTGCTGCTGATGATGCGGCTTTGCTTCCGGCCGCTCACGGGCTGGGCGATCATGGCGGGGTATTTCGGTGTCGAGATTTTCTTCGTCCTCAGCGGTTTCCTCATTGGCGGGATCTTGATCCGCGATTTCCGCGCCGGCGGCGCATCCGCCGGCACACTTTCGCGATTCTGGTGCCGACGATGGCTGCGCACCCTCCCGCTCTATTACCTCTTTGTCGCGATCAATCTCGCGATCAACGTCTCGCTCGGCACACCCAACACCAATTGGGGATGGAACATAGCCTTTCTCCAGAATTTCACCACCCCGGCTGGCCCGTTCTTTACCGAAGCATGGAGCCTGGCGGTCGAGGAATGGTTCTATCTGCTCGCACCGGTGCTCATCTTCGCTTTGGTCAAGACCGGCTTGCCGTTGAAGCGCGCTGTCCTCTACGCGGCGGTCGGGGGGATTGTCTGCGCCACGGCGTGGCGCATGCATGTCGTGGCCACGGGGCATCCCGATTGGCTCCGGGGGGCGCGTTCCGTGGTCACGATGCGGCTCGATGCCTGCATGTTTGGCGTGTTCGCGTCCTGGTGGAAACAGTATGCGCCCGCTTCCTGGAACGCATGGAGCAAGGGCAAGTTCGTCACGGGTCTCCTCTGTTTGCTCGGCGCGGGCGCGATGTTTCGCCTGCTCCCGTTGAATGTCTCGTTTGCCGCGCGCACGCATCTCTTCACGCTGACTTCCGCCGGCGCCATGCTCTGCCTTCCCGCGCTCGCCGCCATCCAGGTGTCACGGGGAAAAATGACACTTGGCGTCACTTGCCTCAGCAAGTGGAGTTACGCGATGTATCTGGTGAACTTTCCCATCTTCATGTGGCTGGCGCGCCACGTGGCTTACGGTCTCCTGCATCCCGTCACCGCCGGCGCCACCGCGGCCGCAGGCCTGGCCTTATCGATCCTCGCCTCGGCCGTACTCCACTACTGCTACGAATCGCCGATCCTCCGCTGGCGCGATCGCCATGTCACCGCCACCCGCCATGTCACCGGCGAGGCCGAGGCCGCCGGAAGCAGCGAAAGCCCGCTTCCAGCCGAAAAGGCCGACGGCCTGTTGCCGGCGGCGAAGGCGCTTTGAAGCAGGGTCATTGTTCGACGCCCGCCGTAGAGCCCATTGGCTGTTGGAAGCCGAGGCTTAGTCCCTCAGGCGTGGGACCCACGGCGCAACGGGACCAATTGGATGTTGGGTGTTGGATGTTCCGGCGAAGCCGCTAGCTCTCCTCCAGGAAAGCCTGCACCAGTTCGGCCAGGATCATGCCGCCACGGCTGTTCAAGTGGACGCCGTCGATGTGAAAGCGCCAGCGGTTCAGCCGCGCTATCGCATCGACACTAAGACCAAGAATGAACTCCCGAAAGATGTAATCGCGATAAAACGACGCGAAACGGAAGCGTGTAAAGGCGCGACCCGGTGCGGCCACGATCTGCTCATGAAAGCGCTCGTAAAATGGGATGTAACCGACCCCTTCTTCGCGAGCTATGGTCTGGATAATCTCCCGGTACTGCTCAAACTGCCTGTTGAGCTCGGCCTGAACCGGATGACTCGAATCCGGGGCTTCCCCGACTTGCGCCAGCGAGGCCAGCGCGATCGCCGCGGAGGTTTGCGCCTTCAGACCCCGCACGATCTCTCGCAGGTTTTGCTGAAACCATTCTGCCGACGGCGCCTGCGGCAAACGCTTCCAGCGACGATAGAACCGATGCAGTCTCGGAAAAACCTGCGCGAGAATGTCGTTGGCCCCAATCAGAATCACCACCAGATCGGGGCGACACGCCACCACCTCCGGCAAGCGTCCCAAGGCATTGTAAGAGAGGTCACCGCCGACCCCAAGATTGACGAAGCGAAAGCGCTGGTTCCGAAGCCTCTTCTCGAGTTCGGCGATCCAGTTAAATATTCCCCTCGACGCCGTGGTGCTGGAACCAAGGCAGGCCACAATCAACGGCTTAACAGCAGATTGAGGATTGGCAGCGTCCATGGTCGGTGTCTTTTCCGACCAACTCTTAACCCGACCAATCATTTTGGTCGATCCCGTGTTTACCTTGCCTCTGCTCGAACGGCTGCCGCCGCGCTCATCTTGCTCAGCACCTGATCGGCAATTTCCGGATACAGCAGTCTGACGCAGTTCTCACACAAGCCGTGGCTGAATGTTGCCTCCGAATGTTCCTGAAGATAAGCCTCAAGTTGATTCCAGTAGCCCCGATCGTCGCGGATGCTTTTGCACTGTGCGCACATCGGTAGTAATCCGCCGAGAATCTTCATCTCGTCGTTCGCCTTGTGCAGATCGAGTTCCACTTGATGACGTCGACGAATTTCCCGGCGAACGCCAAGGCTGCCCGTGGTCAAGAAAGCGGCGGCCATCACGCAGCCAAACCCCAGGAGGTGGGCGGCGTCGTGAAATTCGACCTCCGCAATGGCGCTGCGCTGGACCAACAGCCGGTGCTCTTCCTGGATGATTGTGTCGATCAAAGCGGCGACGCGGTCGAACGCTTGCTGCGTGCCCTCCTCGGACCCTAACCTGGCGGATATCATCGTTCCTGCATCTCGCCGCTGATCAATCACGCGCTCGGTGGAGGCCATCAAATCGCCCATCTCCACACTCAACTGTCCAATGCGCTCCTGTTGCCCGGGATTATCTCTGGTCAGCTTCCTGATTTGCGCCAGTTGTCGGGATGCGGACCGGCTGGCGCTGGCGTACGGGGCCAGCGAATCCGCGGTCCCGCTAAGAAGATAGCCCTGCATCCCGCGTTGGAGATCCTTCGCGCCGGCCCGAAGCGACTCCGCCACGAGAATTACCTCATAGGTGTGCTGGCGCCAGTTTAGCGCGCTGCGTAACGAGGCGACAGTTGCCACCGAGATAACTGCCGCCATCACAATCAACGTTATCGACGCCACAATCGGCACCCAGTGCAGGAAATGACAGTTCTGCCGCATTGCCGATTGCCAGCAGCGCATGAATAATCCAGCACCGATCAGGACAAACGCCACAGACGTGTTGAAGGCCATCCGGGAATATGCGCCCCAACCATAGGCGGAGTCGGTGCCGGTCAGGTACCCCAGAAGCGCGACCAACCCGATCACACCCACCACGCAGACCATGAGTCCGGCGGCAACTAACGCCTTGGGACGCCGTCTGCCCGCACTGCCAAAGCCAAAGGCGATCCCGACGAATAGAAAGCAGAATGCCGTCAGGGGCGCCATCCTTCCGGGAAAAGCAGTCGCCACTTCGAAGTAAGGCCTGTGAAGGAATTGATCGATCCCAAGGTCCATTGCGGCGATGTACTCCAGCAGCGTCAATGCGCCCACGAGAGCGACCGTCGTTCCCAGGACGGATCCCGCAAGGGGACCGAGCCTCGTGTTGAAAACCAACAAAACCATCCCGCAGGCGATAAAGCAGAGGGCCGTATTGAACTGCATGGGTGCACCGCCGGGAACAACCTGAAGCAATTGCGACCAATGGGCTTGCCAGGCGATAACCGTCACGAAACCGCAGATCGTCACGATCAGCCCTGCGCTGATGGACGTAAAAGTCGGCCAACGCGCGGTTATAAGTGGCTTGATAACTGGTGATTGGGGCACTTTTCGGGGAGCTTTTGGGTCACTCGATAAGGTGGCCTTGAAGAATAAGGGGCTATTTTCATGCCCCGTAAGAAGATTATCGCCACTGATCATCCGTTGGGACTTGTTTTTTGCAACGCCTTCTGCTTCTGGGACGCTCGCTCGAGGTCATCTCTTGCGCCGCAGTCTGTGATAGATCCGTTTTCTATCGTATTTAGAGGCAGGAGGCGACCATGTCCGATTCCGAACCCCCTGAACGAAAGCCCTTTTTTGCGACGACCCGCTGGTCGGTCGTGCTCGCGGCGCGCGGTGCCGTCGTGGGGGATGCCGCGGCGGCCCTGGAGACGCTCTGCAAAACCTATTGGCCGGCGCTCTACGGTTACGCACGCCGCCACGGCTGTTCCCCGCCGGACGCCGAAGACGCGACCCAGGCCTTTTTCGCGCGTTTGCTCGAAAAGGACTACCTGCAAGCTGTGCGGCGCGAACTGGGTCCCTTCCGCGCCTTCCTCCAGATGGCCTTCAAACGGTTTCTTTCCAAGGAGCGGGATCGTGCGTCCGCTCTGCAGCGGGGCGGCGGCGCCGCGCATGTCCCATTCGATCTGGCCGGGGCGGAAGGCGTTTACGCCGCGAACGCACCCGGTCTGCCGGCGGATGAAGTCTTTGAACTGCGTTGGGCGATGACCGTGATGGGGACCGTGATGGAGGTCCTCCGCGAGGAGTTTCGCGCCGCCCGCCGGGAGGCGGAATTCGAAGTTTTGAAGGCGGCGCTCAGCGCACCAAAGGATGGCATCCGCTATGCGGAAATGGCCGCGGCGATCGGCTCCTCGGAAGGCGCGGTCCGCGTGGCGGCTCATCGATTGCGGAAACGCTTCCGGGAGCTTTTCCGCCGGGAGGTCGCCCAGACGGTGGCCACGCACGAAGACATCGACGAGGAAGTCCGCCATCTGGTCGCCGTGCTCGCCCGCGCGTAAGAGGGCGTCCAAAGGGCTTGCGAATGTCCGTAACACGCCTTCTTTTGTCCGTATGGTGAAGGTAAGAAGCGCACTGCCATGGCCGATCCCGTTTCCCCCGCCAAAACCTGTCCCCAATGTGGAGCGCCCGTCGCTGCACAGGCGCCGGAAGGTTTGTGCCCGCGTTGCGTCGCCGCGCTGAATCTGCAGGCCGATACGGCCATCACCGGGGTCGCCGGGGTCGAGGCCCGGCCCTCGCCCGCGCTCGAGGAAATCGCCGCGCACTTTCCCCAGCTCGAAATCATCGAGTACCTCGGCCGCGGCGGAATGGGCATCGTCTACAAAGCCCGCCAAAAGACGCTGGGCCGGCTGGTCGCCCTCAAGCTCCTCGCACCCGAACGGGCCAACGACCCAAGTTTCGCCGAGCGCTTTGCCCGGGAAGGCCAGGCGCTGGCCGCGTTGAACCACCCGAACATCGTCGCCGTCTACGACTTCGGCCAGGCGGGCGGCTTCTACTTTCTGCTCATGGAGTTCGTGGATGGCGTCAATCTCCGGCAACTGCTCAACGCCAGAAAACTGACGCCAAAAGAAGCGCTCAGCATCGTCCCTCCGGTCTGCGATGCGCTGCAATGCGCCCACGATCACGGCATCGTCCATCGCGACATCAAGCCGGAGAACCTGCTCATCAACAAGGCCGGCGCCGTGAAGATCGCGGACTTCGGCATCGCCAAAATCGTCGCCCGCGACTCCGCGCACGAACCGGGAACGGAAGGCTCGCCCCGGGAAGCGCGCACGACGACCTTCGGCACGCCCGACTACGCTGCGCCCGAACAGCACGATGCCGGCGCCGCGCTCGATCACCGCGCCGACATCTACAGCCTCGGCGTGGTGCTCTACGAGATGCTCACCGGCGAGCGGCCCTCGGCCAAACTCGAACCGCCATCCTCCCGCATGCGCGGCGTGCATCTCGACGTGCGGATCGACGAGATCGTGCTGCGCGCGCTCGAGAAAGCCCCGGAACTCCGTTACCAGACGGCGGCGGACTTTCGCACGCACGTGGAAACGGTGACCTCCGCGGCTCCCCGCGACACAGGCGCCTTCGCCGCTGCGGACGATCCTGCGCCGTTTTCCCTGTCCCCCGCATTCTTCCGTGCGATTGGCTTCCGGACGAAATGGGGCGAGCGCTGTCTGGGGTTTTCCTTCCTGGGTTTCCTTTGCAGCTTGGGGTTCGTTCCAGGCTGGGAGCGCGCCTTCGGTTTCTCCGGATTCTTTGGTTTTATCGGAGTCGCCTACATCATCGAGGCAATCGCCTGGCACAAACGCCAGGGCGCCGATCTGACACGGTGGGCCGTTCGCATATTGGCGGGGCTCTCCGTGGCCGCGGCATTGATCCTGATCATTTACGTCCTGCGGAGCGTCAAGGTGGAACGCGCGCGGGCCAGCGAGCAGGCTGCCCAAGCGGCTGCGGCGGCCGCGGCCGCCCGCCAGGCCCAAGACGACCGCAATCACGTCGCTCCTGGCCCTACTCCGACCGGTTACGCGGGCACTGGAACGGTCACACTCTCGGGGGTGGTCACTCCTTTAGCCGGCTCCGGCGGCGGCTCCGCAACCGCCCCTCCCGAGCAGGAAAACCTCGCCGGGATCGGCGTCGCCCTTGCGCACCGGGACGGCCACATCGTAGTCTATGCTGTAACTGCCAATACCCCGGCAGCCCGCGATGGCCGGCTGAAGGAGGGTGACATCATCTATCGGGTCGAGGAAGGCGAGCCAGCCTGGAGCCCGGCCGACACCGCCGCGGCGCTTTCCTCGGGAACCCCGCCCGCATGGGACCTTGACGGGGCCACTATCGAAACCGTGGTCGCCCGCATGCGCGGCGCCGAAGGCACCAAACTCTCGCTCTTTATCGTCCCGGCAGGGAAGACCACGGCCGACGGATACAAACTGACACTCACCCGTGATCGTCTATCGCCGCTGCTCCAAGACGAGATCATTCGTCTCGCGCAGGAACGCCTTGACGTGGTCCGCAAGCAGTTCCAGGCGGGCACTGTCCCGGCTGAGCAGGCGGTGGAAGCGGAGGGCGAACTGGCGCTCGCTGAGGCACGCCGTGACCCGCTGAGATCTGCGCAGGTGCGCCTGGACACGGCTACACGGCTATGGCAACTCCTCGAACCTCGGTTCCTCGCGGGCGCGATTTCCCAGGACGAGCTAAGTCGCGCGAAACAACGTAAACTCGAGGCCGAAGTCGAATTCCAGCGGGTCCGCGATGCAACCACCGGATCGCCCGCCGTAAGCTCGGGAGGATTGCTGCCTACACCGGCGGCCCGCGTCGAGAAGATGAAATTCGTCCCCGTCGGCGACGTCGAGTTTGCCGTCTGGTTGACCCGTGTGGCCGATTTCCAGGAATTCGCTACGGCGGAAGATTCGGCGACTCCCTGGTGGCGCAATCCGGGATTCGCGCAGGGAGCGGATTCTCCCGTGGTGAATGTCTCCTGGACGGAGGCGATCGCCTACTGCTGGTGGCTCACCGATCAGGGACATCAGGATGGGAGCCTCCCGGCAAATCAATGTTACCGGCTCCCTACGGACAAGGAATGGAGCAAGGCTGTCGGCCTCCCGGATGAGCCGGGCGCGACACCGGAGGAAAGGTCTGGTGCGATTACCGGTATCTATCCTTGGGGCAAGGAGTGGCCGCCGCCTCCGGGCGCCGGTAACTATGCCGGCGAGGAAACCGGGGCCGGCGACGCGATCAAGGGATATTACGACGGCTTTCCGAAGACATCGCCGGTCGGAAGTTTCAAGCCCAACCAGTATGGGCTCTACGACATGGGAGGAAATGCCTGGGAGTGGTGCATGGATTCCTGGAACGCCAAATCGAAAGATAAGGTCCAGCGCGGTGGTTCCTGGTCGAGTGGAGCGAACAACTCCGGTCTTTTTTCTTCCTACCGACTCAGCAATCAGCCGAGAGCCCTCACAAACATCTTCGGTTTCCGCATCGTCAAGGCCACCGGCAGGGTTTCCTTCGGCGCCCTTTTGTCGGAGGCAAACTCCGAGCAACCCGCGCCCGCGGACCCAACGGCCGCCATCGAATTGAGAGTCGCCGAGCAGCAACTGGAAAAGACCCTGACCCAATTGGCGGACGCGAAGACCGAGCGAGCCTTGTGGCACGCCAAACCGGGACAGCCCGAGGCCGATCAAAACATGGAAAAGGATAACCTCACGGAGAAAGTGAAAGTGCTGGAGGACGAAGCCGAGCGACTCCGCTCCGTCATTAAGTCCAAGGCCAACTCCGAGCAACCCGCGCCCGAGGACTCGACGGCCGCCTTCGAATTGAAAGTCGCACAGCAGGCACAGCAGGAACTGGAGAAGACCATCGCCCAGTTGGAAGACGCGAAGACCGAACTTGCCTCGTGGCACGCTAAGCCGGGTCAGTCCGAGGCCGATCAAATATCCGAAAAGCGTGAACTACAGGAGAAAGAGCAATATCTCACGCAATACGCCAACAACCTCCGCGCCGTCATTAGGACAGCCGAGGGCGTCCGCACCATGATTCAGCGGAGCACCGATGTGTCCAGCGATCTCCACCCGCCGAAACCCGCGGCGAGCGCCGGCCAATCTCCTCCGGTCGGCTCCGGCGGGATCGTTAGCTCATTGAACGGCCAGGCCCCCAATGGGCCAGTCGTCGGCATTAATCTGCTCCCTTCCCAACAACCACCCAACCGCCCGACGGATGCCATCTCCACCCCGCACGAGCTTAAGTTCGTTCCGGTCGGCGACGTGGAGTTCTCCATTTGGCTGACACGGGTGAAAGACTTCGATGAATTTGCGAAGTCGAAATGGGGCTATCAGGATGGGGATGAGCTTCTTGACCGCTACGACGAATTCCATCAGGGGCCGGATTCTCCTGCCATCAATGTCTCCTGGGATGCTGCCCTGGCCTTTTGTCGCTGGCTCACCGACAAGCAGCACCAGGACGGCAGCCTCCCGGCCAATCAATACTACCGGCTGCCCACGGACCTGGAGTGGAGCAAGGCCGTCGGGCTCCCCGAAGAACCCGGCGCCACTCCCGCGGACAGGAGTGGAAAAATCCCGGATGTCTATCCTTGGGGAACCGAGTGGCCGCCGCCTCCGGGCGCCGGCAACTACGCCGGAGAGGAAACCGGCGCCCGCGATGCCATCAAGGGATACAATGACGGATTTGCCCGGACTTCACCCGTGGGCAGCTTCAAGCCCAACAAATATGGGCTTTACGACATGGGAGGAAATGTCTGGGAGTGGTGCATGGACTACTGGAACGCGGAATCAACCGACAGAGTCCTGCGCGGTGGTTCTTGGGCCAGTGGGAATTTCAAGGAAGGTCTTTGCTCCTCATCCAGGCTCTCCAGTTTTAGGAGAAATGGATCGGACTTCTACGGCTTCCGCGTCGTCAAGGCCAGGGGTGTTCCGCCGGCAGCCTCCGCTGTTCCTGGCACATCGGACACCGATTTAAAATCACCAAAACCGGGGGACCCAAAGCCATGAACGAGAAGCCGCCCCGGAAGTCCCGTGTGAAGTTTTCACGATCCAACAAGACACCCACTGAAATGAAAAGTCTCTGCTGCTACTTTCGCCTTTTACTCCGGGCCGCAGGCCTCGTTGCCGCACTCTCTCAACTTACAGCATCGGCACAGGAGGCGCCGGTCGGCGCGTTGAAAAAGGAAGGCCCGCCCGTCGCCCAGACGGTGTCCCCGCTGCAGAAGGATGCCCTCCAAACCCAGGCCGAGCAGGAAAGCGGCCCGCAGACGCCGTCGCAGGAGGTGATACGTCCCCGGAAATACCTGTGGGCGGACGATGCTGCGGTCAAACCACCGAAAATGCCGTCTGACAATCCTTTTGGGATGGCGCTGTTTCCCGAGTTTCATTTCGCGGCCCATGATCAAGGCACGCTCGCGGATCTCTGCCGCGAACTGGCTGCCGCCGCAGGCCCCAAGACAAAAATCTACCTCAATGGAGAAGTCATGAAACTCCGCGTGCCTGATCTGACGCTGAAAAACGCGCGCGTCGGCGAGGTGCTCGATGCCGTCAAGCTGGCAAATCCCGGGATGACCTGGAAATACGAACTATGGAACAACATCAACGAATACTACGTGGGAATGTTGGCGCCGGCTTCCGCGATCGTCTGCCATGTGTTCCGGTTTCCCACCCTCGCGTCGGGTGACAAAGGGGGAAAGGAAGCTTCCAAAAATCGGGAGGACCCGATGACCAAGATGTTCGACCACATCTTCTCGACGGCCGAGGGTGCCATCAGGTTCAGGGACACAAAGCGCAGGACCATGACCCACGAAATCCTGCCGGTGGCGGGGCTCGATATGGAACTCCATCCGGAAACGCGTTTGCTTTTCGTGGTTTCGACGCCGGAGAACATTGAGTTGGTGGGCGCGATCGTGAAGGATTTGGGCGTCGAAGACCTCGGCCCCGCTGTATCCTCTTCACCGCCGCTCCTCGGCGCGGCGTCTCTCACCACGCTCGCTCCGTCCAAGGCGGCGGCCCCGCGCTCCTGGGTGCCTGACCTTGATGACCCAGCGCTTCCAGAGTTCTCTTTCGAAGCCGATTTCAATGCTCCGTGGGGGTGTTTCCTGATGCCCGATCAAGGCAACCTCGCGCGGTTTTGCCATCAGCTGGCCGCCGCGGCAGGCCCCAAGACCAGAATCTATGTCAGCAGCGAAGCCATGAAGCTCCGCGCTCCCAACCTGGCGCTCAAAAACGTGCGCGTGGATCAAGTGCTCCATGCACTCGAGCTGGCGGAACCAAGAGTGGCCTGGACCTGGGAATCTGCACCTGACTGTCTGGCGACAAATCCGGACTGGGATGCCACGGTCAGCGAGTACTACGTGGGGGTGTTGGCGCCGGCTTCCTCCATCGTCTGTCATTTGTTCCGTACGCCGGATCAGCCGCTGGACAAGAGCGGCGGGAGCGCCGCCCTGGAGAAACGGCAGAAGGCCTTTGACGAGATGTACATGCTCGTCTGCTCGGAGGCCATGAAAGCTATCCAATTCCGGGACAGCGAGCGAAGGGTCATGACCCATGACATCCTGCCCATGGCGGGCTTCGACACGGAGGGTCAAGGTGAATCACGGCTTCTGACCGTCGCCTCGACCCAGGAAAACATCGAACTGACAAGCGCGATCGTCAGGGCCCTCGGGGGCGAAGACCTCGGGCCTGCCCACCCCCCCTTTCAATCACCAACGGCGGTACGGTGACATCCACCAAGACGACGGAGCAGGGACCACCGCTAAAGGTCCAGGCCGATCTTACTATCACCCCAGCGGCGCCCAGCAGTCCTCCAGCGAAGCCCAATACTGCCAAACCAGAATCTCCTCCCCCACAAAACTAACCCGCCGGCATTTCCATCCTTGTCCTGAGCGGCATTCAACGACCACCCCCGGATAGCACAAACAATCATCAACGGCTCCTGCGTCTTCTTTGAGTATGGGTAACATCCTCCCGCAAAAAGTTCGTCACATTTCTCCCTCCGCGAGCCACTGGGTCGTGAAACTTCGCACGTTCATCCACCCCCCAAACCTGAAGCCATGATCACTTCTTCAAACCCGCCATCCACATCACCCGGCCATTTCAGGTCAGAGCCCTGCAGGATTCCATTTTGTCAACTGGGCGCGATCACCGCGATTATCGTTATCACGAACCTTCAATGCAGCCTGGCGCAAAATGGAACGAGCGGGCCTCCGCCGCCGTTTGCACCGCTGACCGCGAAATATCAATCCGACCTCGACGCGCTTGCCCAAGCCCGCAGCAAGGCCGTGGCGCCGCTGCGCCAGTCTTATCTCAGCGCGCTGGCGGCGGAGGAACAAAAGGCCACCGCGGAGGGCAAACAAAACGAACTGAAAGCCGTCACCGACGATAAAGACGCCCTCACTGCCGGGCGCGAGCTGGTCACCAAACCTTCGCCCTGGTTGCCTCACACCCTGGCCGCACCTCGCGCGACTTTAATCCATGAGACCGGCCGCGCGGAACACGAATATGCGGTGCACGCCCAGCAAGCCGGGGCTGAATACCTGCGCGGGCTGGTCTTTTACGAGAACAGTGCGCGTGCCGCGAACCAGGCCGGTCTCCTGGAGCAGATCGCGGCGGAGAAAATCAAGGTCACGGGATCGGTCCCGGGAGCCACACCTACCGGCGCCGATGGCAGCCGCAACCTCTTGCTCAATGGCGACTTTACGAAGGCAAACGAAAGTGGCATGGCGGAAAACTGGACGCTCGGCCGCAAAGGCGTCAGCGGCGTGACCAACGAGCACGGTAATTTCTATTTTCACTTCGTCGATCCGGACGCGACGAAACAGTTCTTCTTTCAAACCGTCGACCGTCCCCTGGACGCGAAGGAAGTCGTGCTGAAATTGCGGATGCGTGCGCCGGAACTGAAGGGCCGCAGTACCTACGGCGTCGCCGTCTGGCAACTCGATGCCCAGGGCAACGAGATTACCCATGAGCGGCCGGTGCTGGTCAGTGGGCCGGTGCCGGAATGGAAGACCTACACCGCGACCATGAAACTCCTGCCCGAGACGAAAAAGATTCAATTCCGCGGGTTCATGGATAATGGCCTCACCGGCGCCGTCGATTACGGCGATTTCCGCGGGGAGATGCATTAGCGTCAATTCTCAAATCGACCGCAACCATGAAAACGAATTGCGTCTCCCGCTCTCATGCTCAATGGAGTTTGAGCACGAGGGCGCCAACGCTCAAAGTGGACCGTTCGTGCGTCGAATTCGCTCGACCACGAGGCCGCAGTTCCTTTCGCGTTCGCTGCGGAGCCCCTTGGAGCTGCCCGCATCGCTTCGCGTAGCGATGCGGGCGAATATTGGGCGTTGCGGCGAAGCCGCCGCGTGCCTCTGCGCGGAAAGGTGAAAATTCCGCTTAATTCGCAGGCGGACCGGCTCTAAACATATGCCCATGTTTCTTCGCTGCCTCGCTCTCTTTCTCGCGCTCGATCTTGCGGCGTCCGCCCAATCCACCTCTCCTACCGACCTCTTCGCCAGGGACAACCTCATGGCCTGGTGCATCGTTCCCTTCGACGGCATGAAGCGCGGCCCCGAAGCTCGCGCCGCCATGCTCGAAAAACTCGGTTTCAAACATTTCGCCTACGACTACCGCGCGGAGCAGATCCCAACCTGGAACGATGAACTCGACGCCCTCAAGCGCCACGGCATTTCGCTCGACGCCTGGTGGTTCCCCACGACCCTCAACGCCGAGGCTAAAAAGACCCTCGAACTCTTCCAGCGCCACGGCGTGCACCCGCAATTGTGGGTCACGGGCGGCGGCGCTCCGACAAAATACCCCGAGGAACAGGCCCAGCGCATCGAGTCGGAGGCGAAGCGCATCCGCGAGATCGCCGATGCCGCGGCGCAGATCGGCTGCACCGTGGGCCTTTACAATCATGAGCAATGGTTCGGCGAGCCGGAGAACGAACTCGCCATCCTCGATCGGCTCGCCCGCGACGGCGTGAAGAATGTCGGCCTCGTTTACAATCTCCACCACGGCCACTCCCACCTCGATCGCTTCCCGCTCCTGCTCGAAAAGATGAAGCCGCATCTGCTGGCGATCAATCTCAACGGCATGTTCCGCGATGGCAACAAGATCGGCCGCCAGATCGTGCCAATCGGCCAGGGCGACCTCGATCTGCAACTCCTCCGCACGATTCTCGACAGCGGCTGGCGCGGACCGATCGGCATCCTCAATCATACCGGCGAAGACGCCGAGGAGCGGCTCCAGGATAATCTCGACGGCCTCGCGTGGCTCACCGGTCTGCTCGAAGGTCAGCGCACCCCGCAACCGGCGCCGCGTTCGTGGAAGGCGCCCGCCTGGCCGCCCACGCCGGGCGATGTGAGCGCCGGCGACGAGATCATCATTCCGCCCGCGGCGGACGACGAACTCGCGCGCGCGAGCGGCTGGCCGACCGATGCGGACCTCAAGAAATGGGACCGGTCGCTCGGCGGCGAAAGTTCCAATCGCTTCACCACGCTCACGCAAATCGACAAGACCAACGTCGGGAAATTGGATGTCGCGTGGACCTACCATTCCGGCGACGGCACTTCCAACATTCAGTGCAATCCAATTATTGTCGATGGCGTGATTTACGCGCCGACTGGCGGCTGGAACATCGTGGCCATCGACGCCACGAACGGCAAAGAGATTTGGCGCTTCGCCCTCGGCCACCTGGGCAAGCGGCTCGAGGACCAACCGGCCCGCCGTGGGCTGCTCTATTGGGCGGGCGACGCGCACCATCCAGCGCGCGTGATCTTCGGCGCGGGCAATTGGATCTATGCGCTCGACCCAAAGACGGGAAAAGTCATCGATGCCTTTGGCAAAAACGGGCGCACGGAAATCCCGACCGGCGCCACTGCGGTCGGCGCGATCTACAAAGACGTGCTCGTGGCCGCGGGCTTTCTCGGCGACATCTTCGGCTACGACGTGCGCACCGGCGAAATGGTCTGGACTTTTCATACCAAGCCGCTGCCTGGCGAATACGGCCACGACACCTGGAGCCATCTCGAGGAAGGCGCGAACTGCTGGGGCGGCATGGCCCTCGATAAATCGCGCGGCATCGCGTACGTCTCGACCGGTTCGCCCAAGCCAAACTACCTCGGCATGGGCCATACCGGCGACAATCTCTTCGGCAATTGTGTGATCGCGGTCGATGCGCTGACCGGTCGGCGCGTCTGGCATTTCCAGGAAATCCGCCACGACGTCTGGGACTGGGACATTCCCGCGCCGCCGAACCTCGTCACCGTCGAGCGCAACGGCATCAAGGTGGACGCCGTGGCCCAGGTCACCAAGATCGGCAATACGCTCCTCCTCGACCGCACCAATGGCAAGCCACTCTTTCCCTTCCGCCTTCAACGGGTGAAGACCGAGCTTTTGCCTGGCGACAAATGCTCGCCCTTTGAGCCGATGCCCGAGATGCCGCAGCCGTTTGCCCGGCACGGGTTCACGGTCGAGGACGTGGCCACCGCGCCGGAAATCCAGGCCCTGGCCATGCCGGTGGTGAATCGCGCCAGTCTTGGACCGTATCCGTCGCTCATCGAGGCCAAGCCCACCATGCTCTTCAATATCCACGGCGGCGCCGAATGGACGGGCGCTACCGCCAACCCGCACACCGGGAAACTCTACGTCACCGCGAATGAAATCCCGTGGTTTGTCACTTCCTTCCGCGACGACGACCCGCCGCCCGCCCAACCGCCAACACCGGGCGAGCAAGTGTACATGAGCATCTGCGTAGCCTGCCACGGCCCGGATCGCAAAGGCATCGGCACCGCTCCGCCGCTTCGCGGCGTGCGCCATCGCATCAAGGAGGACGAAATCCGGACGCAAATCAGAAATGGCAAAGGCTTGATGCCGCCGATGCCACAACTCACCGACGACCAGGTAAAGGAGGTCATCGACTTTGTGCTCTGCCGCGACCGCCCGATTCCGCCCGAAGATCCCAGCGCCCCTCCCAGATGGACCTTCGGCGGCTGGAACCGGCTGGTCGATCCGCAAGGCTATCCCGCCTGCACCACCCCGTGGGGCACGCTCACCTGTCTCGATCTGAATACCGGCAAAATCGCCTGGAAAGTTCCCTTCGGCGAATATCCCGAGCTCGCGGCCAAAGGCGTGCCGAAGACCGGCCAGGAAAACTTCGGCGGCGCCATGCTCACCTCCACCGGCGTCATCATCGCCGGCGGCACACGCGACAAAAAGCTGCGCGCCTTCGACGCCGACAACGGGAATGAGCTCTGGAGTTACCAGCTCCCGCTGCACTCGACGGCTCCTCCTGCAAGCTACGAGGCCGGTGGCCGCCAGTACATCGTCGTCCCAGTCACTGGCGGCGGCAAACTTGGCGGCCCAACGGGCGACGCCTGGATGGCCTTCGCGCTGCCACCGTAAGCTTACTTCACTGCCGGCTTTAGCACCTGCAGTTCGTGAATGCTCCAGAAGTTCCATCTCGATTCATCCGTTTGAGTAATGCGGATGAATCTGGTCTTCACGGGCTTTCGAAACACGAGCTCGGTGACGGAATCGTTCCCTTTGCCGTGCAAAACCGGCTTTTTCCAAATACCACCGTCGTTCGACACGTCGACGATGTAACCGCGCGGATAATCATTCGGCGACTCGGTGCAATCGAGCACCACGCCGGCCACGTCGGTCACATCCGGGAGTTCGATCTGGAACCACATGCCCGGTGATTGCAGCTCGTTGGTGCACCATCGCGTCGCATCATCGCCGTCAACGGCCTTGTCGACGTCCTTCGCGTCGTGGCTGGCGCTGAGCTTCCAACCACTGCGGTTTTTGATCGGCACCGGATAACCCGCGCTGAGTTCCTCGATGGTCCAGAGCGTGGTGCGTCCCTCGGTGGCCTTCCGTAACCTCTTCACATCGCGCTTCGCCGCCAGCGGGCCTTGATTCCCAAAAGCCTTGCGCACGTAGCACGCGATATCGGCGATCCACTCATCCGTGTTCGTGCCCATCGAGACCATTTGCGCTTCGTAGGTCTTTCCGTTCACCGGTCCGGCGAGTCCTTGCAACAGCACGCGCAAGACGGCATCGCCCTGCACCACCGTTTTCGAGCCGGACAGCGGCGGCGCCATCGTCACGCCTTCGCGGCCGGGTGTCGGCATGCCTTGGCCGTCGAATCCATGGCACGCAAAGCACACTGAACGGAAGATGTCCTGGCCGCGCTCGATCTGCTGCATCTGGTTTCGGTCGAATTTGCCGACGATCTTCGGCGGCTCAACGAGAAGCTGGCTGCCGATGTCTTTCACCCCCTGCGACGGGCTGGTGAAGATAACGGCCTGGGCGTTCTTCTTCCAGTCCGGCCAGTTGAGCTGCTTGCTCGTCATCACCACTTGCAGCGCGACCGTCGGGTCCGCGTCGTGCGCCAGGTTTTGAATCTCTCCGATCAATCCCTCGTTGCCGGCCTTCTTAAGAAGCGTTTCCGCCGCACGGATGGCCCCCGCCCGCACCATCGGATGATCGTCGTGCAATTTCTGGCGCACCAGTTCCGGACTCAGCGCCTCGAGCCCTTCGAGGGTCCACATCGCCTGCAGGCGCGCGAGATGGTTCTTGGAGGTCTCCGCCATTTTCACCAGCGCCGGCACAACCGATTTGTCGCCCTTCACCACCAGCATCCGCTGCGCGGTGTCGCGCCACCAGCCATTCGGATTCTCGAGATGCTCCACGAGTTGGGCCGGCGTTTCGTCCAGCATGTGCGGCTGCGGGCCGGGCGGGTAGTCCTTGTGCGTCAGCCGCCAGATCCGTCCATGGTCGATGTTGTTCTGCAGGCCGTTCTCCTTGACGCGCTCGCGCAAATAGCTGCCCTCCTTCACCCAATTTCCCTCCTGGATAATGCCGCGATACATATCCACGATGTAAAGGCAGCCGTCCGGTCCCGTGGTCATGTTCACCGGCCGAAAATTCGGGTCGGTGCTGCGCAGAAACTCCGACTTCGGATACGGATTATTCACTTTCGTGATCCCGTCCTCGACCTTCACCGTGGCCCGGCGGATGAGACGCCCGACCGGTTCCGGCAGAAACACGTTGCCGTAAAGCTCCGGCGGAAGCCGGTCCCCGCGATAGACCGTTTGCCCGGCGCAGCCGGTGAAGTGATTGAGCGTTTTGTCGTCAGGGCGGTAACGGTTTGTGCCGCCCTGCACGTCAGCCAGACCGACCAGCGGCCACACCGCGTCGAAGTCCTCGGGCTTCTGGCTGGAGACATTGATCGCACCGTAAAGGATTGGCGTTTGATAGTTCCAAAGCCCTTTCTCACCGCCCGCATTTGACCACCACATCTTGCCGTAATCATCCTGCGCCAGTCCCCACTGGCCGCCGTTCGGCGCGGTGCTCTCCTTGAGCGGATCGCCCTTGCCGTTCCAGCGCAGCCGGTAGCTGTTGTAGGTGCTGTAGATCCAGTTATCGAGCCCCCAGACCAGCCCGCTGGCCTGATGCTCCAGATTGCCCCCGCGAGGTCCGCCGTTGAACCACACCTTGGTTTCATCGGCTACGCCATCGTGCTTCGAATCGCGATTGATCGTGATGTCGGCGGTGTCGGTCACATTGACGAGCACGCGGTCATCGAGCGGCAGCACCGCCCGGGGCAGCACCAGGTTGTCCAGATACACCGTGTGCTTGTCGAACACGCCGTCACCCTTCGTGCTCTCATGGCGCGAAATCCGGCTCCTCGGTTCATTCTCGCCGTGGCCATCGATGTCCTGCATGTAGGTCCGCATCTCCGCGACGTACATGCGACCGTTGCCGTCGAACACGGCCAGCACTGGTTCCTTGATGTCCGGATCGCTCAGGACCAGTTCCAGCTTGTAGCCATCGGGAAGCTGGAACGTTTTCAGCTCGTCCTGCGGCGAGAGCACCGGCACCTGGTGAACCGCCGATGCCGGCGCGGGCGCCGGCGCCTCGCCGTCGACAAGGCGGGCGAACAGAAGACTACCGCTCAACAAAGCCAGCGGCGCGGCGAGCCGTGAGGGAGTCAGGGGTGATTTCATCGTTTTGTCGTGCGCCAAAACCGAAGACCCGGGATCCCGCACCGCTTACTTCGCCGCCGGCTTTAGCACCTGCAATTCATGAATGCTCCAGAAGGTTCCCTTTGCTTCACCCGTTTGGGTAATGCGGATGAACCTGGTATTCACGGCTTTCGGGAAAAGAAGCTCGGTGACCGAGTTGTTGCCCTGGCCTTGCAGGATCGGTTTGTCCCACGCGCTGCCGTCGTTCGACAGCTCGACCTTGTAACCGCGCGGATAATCGTTGGCCGACTTGGTGCAATCGAGCACCACACCGGCCACGTCTGCCGCCGCGGGGAGTTCGATCTCGAACCACATGCCGGGTGATTGCGGTTTGTTGCTGCTCCAGCGCGTGACGTCGTTGCCGTCGAGAGCCTTGGCGACGTCCTTCTCATTATGGCTCGCACTGAGCTTCCACTCACTGCGGTTTTCCATCGGACTCGGATATCCCGCGCGAAGTTCCTCAATAGTCCACGGCGTGGTGCGCGTCTTGGTGGCGGCGCGGAGTTTTTTCACGTCAACCGTCGTGACCAGCGGGCCTTGATTCCCAAAAGCCTTGCGCACGTAGCACGCGATATCGGCGATCCACTCATCCGTGTTCGTGCCCATCGAGACCATTTGCGCTTCGT
>Ga0302326_10001378_pt1 | contig 61975 bp, 55 predicted proteins | sample Palsa_T0_3_FD_202264 | JGI IMG/M metagenome (GOLD analysis project Ga0302326, IMG submission 202264) | Peat permafrost microbial communities from Stordalen Mire near Abisko, Sweden - Palsa_T0_3 | ecosystem: Environmental > Terrestrial > Soil > Palsa > Peat permafrost | place: Sweden: Abisko...
GGCGTTCTTCGGTCAGCACGCTGATGATCCGGGCGCCGCCGTCCTCGTAGGCGCGGGCAAGTTTGGCGGGGTCGGAGATCGACGCGAGCGGACCGGCCGACGGGCTGGCCCGCTTCACCTCGGCGATAACGCCGATACCAGGCTCACGCAACGCTGCCAGGACGTCACGCGGAGCAGGCACCGCTTCGGCTGCCGTCCTGATCTCAGACATGCTCACGACAGCCTCACGAGCGGCAACGTCGGCACGGACTCCTTCGATGATGGAGTCGAGCACGGTTCCCGAACTCATGCTGTCGGTTCCTCTCCCCGGGCGCCGCAAGATTTCTAGACGACGTCCTAGGAAGGGTAGCGAGCCTCGGCGCACGGCCGATCACCGACCCTCGGTGTCAGGTTCGGGTGCTGGATCGCCCTCCGGCGGCGACGCCGAATCATCCGGTTCGGCGGTCGGGTCATGGCCCTCGTCGAGCGCGTCCCACATAGTCCGCTCCGACATGGATGTCTCGTCTTTACCTTTGCGGCGCAGCGTCGCCCGGCGCGCTCCGGGTGTCACGTATTTCGTGGAAGTGCCGCCGGCGGTAGTGGCCGCACGCATCAACAGCGCGGCACCGAGCAGCGCGCAGACGGCGGCGACGAGGGTGATCACCGGGCCGGCGTGTTGCCGCGTGCTGCCGACCAATTCGAGCAGCGGAACGTGCGCGAGATCGGCTGCCCGTAAAGCCACATCCGGAATCTCCAGCGTGGTGACCGCCAGATAACCCGTCGCGAGGCTTGCGAGCGCGACCAGGACCGCAAGGATGCGCAGCGCCCAACCCCGCACCGCCAACACGGCGACGGAAGCGGCCAGCAGCACGAGGGCCAGCGGAAGCAGCCCCGACGACCATTCCGCACCGGTCAGCGTGACGACCTTGGGCGGACTCAGCCCGTCGAAGGTGCGCAGTTCGACCCAGGTCAACCGCGATGCCGCCCACAGTCCGCCGGCGGCGACGACCAGCAGGATCTGCGCGATGCGGATGGTCAGCCGGCCGGGCTGGGCATCAGCCATTCCGGTCGGTATCCGGGGTGCTCAGCGTCTCCGCGGCGGCGATCGCGCTGAGCACTGCCCGCGCTTTGTTGGTCGCCTCGGTGTATTCGTAGGGGCCGTTGGAGTCGGCCACCACCCCGCCGCCGGCCTGCACGTAAGCGGTGCCGTCGCGCATCAGGGCGGTGCGGATGGCGATCGCGAAGTCGGCGTTGCCGGCGAAGTCGAGGTAGCCGAGCACGCCGCCGTAGAGGCCGCGTCGGGTCTTCTCCACTTCCTCGATCAATTCCATGGCGCGCACCTTCGGGGCACCGGACAATGTGCCGGCGGGGAAACACGCCGTCACCGCATCCAGAGCGGTGCGATTCTCGGCAAGCCTCCCGGTCACCGTGGACACCAGATGCATCACGTGGCTATAGCGCTCGATGTGGCTGTAGTCCTCGACGCGCACACTGCCGGGCACACATACCCGGCCCAGATCGTTGCGGCCGAGATCGACCAGCATCAGGTGCTCGGCGCGTTCCTTCTCGTCGGCCAGCAACTCCTTTCCAAGCAGCTGATCCTCTTCATCGGTGTCGCCACGCCATCTGGTCCCGGCGATCGGGTGTGTCCTCGCCCAGCCGTCCTGCACGGTCACCAGTGCTTCGGGACTAGAACCCGCGATCGAAAACGCCGTTCCGCCTTCATCGTTCGGCACGTGCAGCAGATACATGTACGGGCTGGGGTTGGACACCCGCAACATCCGGTAGACGTCGATCGCCTCGACGTCGGTGTCCATCTCGAAGCGCTGCGACGGCACCACTTGGAACGCCTCGCCCCGCTCGATCTCTGTGACGAGTCGCTCGACGATCGCGCCGTACTCCTCGACCGTGCGCTGCGCGCGGTGCTGCGGCTCCGGTTTGGTGAACGTCGCGACGGTTGACGGCAGCGACTGGCCGAGCGCATCGGTCATCACGTCGAGCCGCGCGATCGCGTCGTCGTACGCCTCGTCGACGCGTTCGTCGGTGCCATTCCAGTTCACCGCGTTGGCGATCAACGTGATGGTGCCCTCGTGGTGGTCGACGGCCGCCAGATCGGTCGCCAGAAGCAGCAGCATGTCCGGCAGGTGGAGGTCGTCGACGGCCAGTTCCGGAAGCCGCTCCAGCCGTCGCACCAGGTCGTAGGCGAAAAACCCGACCATGCCGCCCGACAGCGGCGGCAGGCCCGGCAGCGCGGCCGTCGCGAGCAGATCCAGCGTGGCCTGCAGGGCCTGCAGCGGGTCCCCGCCGGTGGGTGCGTCGTGCGGCGACTCCCCCAGCCACACCGCCTCGCCGTCTCGCACTGTCAGCGCCGACGGCGACCCGGCACCGATGAACGACCACCGCGACCACGACCGGCCGTTCTCGGCCGATTCCAGCAGGAAGGTGCCGGGCCGGTTGGCGGCGAGTTTGCGATAGGCCGACAGCGGCGTTTCGGTGTCGGCCAGCACCTTGCGGGTCACCGGCACCACGCGGTGCTCGGCCGCCAGCGCGCGGAAATGCTCACGCGAAGTCGTCGCGGCGGCAAGGTTGGCATGCACGCAGCCATCCTCCCAGACGGGCAGGTGGGTTCTGATCACTACTGGCGTAGCGTGACGGCCATGAAAACCGGTGACACCGTGGTTGACTTCGAGCTTCCCGACCAGACTGGCACCCCGCGCAGGCTGAGCGATCTGCTGGCCGACGGCCCCGTGGTGTTGTTTTTTTACCCGGCAGCGATGACGCCCGGATGCACCAAGGAAGCCTGCCACTTCCGCGACCTGGCGCAGGAATTCGCTTCGGTGGGCGCCAACCGGGTCGGCATCAGTGTGGATCCGGTCGAAAAGCAGGCCAAGTTCGCCGACAGCCAGCGTTTCGACTACCCGCTGCTGTCCGACACCAACGGTGCGATCGCCGCGGAGTTCGGGGTCAAACGAGGGCTTCTGGGCAAGCTGCTTCCTGTCAAGCGCACCACCTTCGTGATCGGCACCGACCGCACCGTACTCGACGTGATCTCCAGCGAGCTGAGCATGGACACCCACGCCGACAAGGCGCTACAGACACTGCGCTCTCGCGGCTAACGGGCAGGCCGGTATGCCGCTGAACAACGGAGATGTGTTCGCCGGGTACACGATCGTTCGGCGCCTGGGATCCGGTGGGATGGGCGAGGTCTACCTGGCGCAGCACCCGCGACTGCCTCGCCGGGACGCCCTGAAGGTTCTGCCCGCCGCGCTGACCGCGGACCGCGAGTTCCGGCAGCGACTCAGCCGGGAAGCGGATATCGCTGCCGAACTGTGGCATCCACACATCGTCGGCATCCACGATCGCGGCGAGTTCGAGGGACAGTTGTGGCTGTCGATGGACTACGTCGAGGGAACCGACGCCGCCGAGTTGCTGCGCAGTCGGTACCCGAACGGGATGCCGAGGGACGAGGCGTTCGCGATCGTCAACGCCGTCGCCGATGCGCTCGATTACGCGCACCTAGGTGGATTGCTGCACCGCGACATCAAACCGGCCAACATTCTGCTGACCGACACCGACCCGCGCGGACGGCGGATCCTGCTGGCCGACTTCGGCATTGCCAGGCAGATCGGCGATATCAGCGGCCTGACCGCCACCAACATGGTGATGGGGACGACGGCCTACGCCGCACCCGAACAACTCATGGGCAAAGACATCGACGGGCGCGCTGACGAATACGCGTTGGGCTGCACAGTCTTTCAGCTGCTGACCGGAAAAGCGCCGTACGACGACTCCAATGCGGCGGTGGTCATCGCCCAGCACCTGTCCGCGCCACCGCCACCGATCGGCCAACGACGCCCCGACCTTGCCGACCTCGACGCCGTGATGGCCAAAGTTCTGGCGAAAGACCCCGCGGACCGTTACCCGAATTGTGCGGTATTCGCCGCGGCTCTGACCGGCCGGCCCGGCGTCGGTACGGCCGACACCGTTGCCGGCACTACCGCGGCCGCACCGACCAGAGCTGTCGCGCCACCAGCCCAGTCCGCACCGCGGAAACCACAACGTCGTAGGCGGCGGGTGGTGCTGCTGTCGGCTGCCGCGGCGCTGGCGCTGCTCGTGCTGGCCGTCGGCGGACAAGCGTTGCGCCACAAGGCGAATGAGTCGACTAGCGACGCGGCCGTAGACACGAACACCAACCAACCCGAATCCGGCAGCGGTTCCGCCACGACGCCGTCGATTCAACTCACCCGCTACATCACCGATCCCGGCGAGAAGCTGAGCGGCATGGGCCGCAGTGCCGTGGAGAGCGCCCTGTCAAAGCTGTACACCCGGCACAACGTCCACCTCTGGGTCGCCTATGTCGACGATTTCTCCGGGCTCACACCGCTTCGATGGGCTGAGAACACCATGCGCGCCAACGGGTTCACCGATACCGACGGCCTCTTGGCCGTCAACACCGACAACCACACGTTCGCGTTCAAGCCACCGGCGGTGATGACCAAGGGCACCAATGGAACTCGGGTCAACACCGAGCTGATCCGGAACGATCGGATCGCGCCCGCTGTGCGCCTGCACGAATGGGCACGCGCGGCAGTCGGCGCCGCGAATGGGCTGGAAGCCGCAGGTTAGGTCATCGCTGCCGGCGCTGCTGGCGATGCGATCAATTCCATCATCGCCGGGGCCGCGATCGGCGGACTGTAATAAATGCCCTGCGCAACTTCGCATCCCCGGTCCCGCAGCCATTCCGCTGTTTCCGCGTTCTCCACGCCCTCAGCGACGGTTGTCACATTCAGAGCGTGTGACAGATCGATGACAGCGCGCACGATGGCCTGGGCGCGCGGATCGGTCAAGACGTGCCCGATCAAGTCGTAGTCGACTTTTACTTCATCGATGGGCAGCTTGCGCAGGTAGGTCAACGCCGAATAACCGCTGCCGAAATCGTCAAGCGCGATGTGAACGCTGCGTTCCCGCAAGGCTTGCAGTACGTCGCGGGTCCGGTCGATGTTATCCAGCAGCATGTCTTCGGTGATTTCGACAATCAACGAGTCGCCCGGTAACTCGTGTCGTGCCAGTGCATCGAAGATGCGGCCGGGCAGGTTGAGGTCTCCGACCAGCGGCGGGAACAGGTTGACCGCGACTGGCACATTGATCCCGCGGCGTAACCATTGGGCGGCGTCGCTGAGTGCTTGGTCGAGCACTACGTCCGTGAAGGTGCGCATCAGACCGTGCTGGCGCACCAGCGGAAGGAACTGCTGGGGCCGCACCAGTCCGAATACCGGGTGCGGCCAACGAACCAGCGCTTCGGCGCCCACCACTTCGGTGCCGCGCAGATCCACCTTCGGCTGGTAGAGAACAGTCAGCGCTCGGTGGCTGATGGCCTGCCGGAGGTCGCTGAGCAGGCGCACCTCGACCAGCCCACGACGAGACGGCTGGACACCGGCAGCCGGGAAACCGGGACCTTCGTCGCCTCTGAGATGCATGTCGGGACTGAAGGTTTGCAGGCCGCTACCATGCCGCTTCGCCGAATACATCGCCACATCGGCGTGTTTGAGTAGGTCAGCGGCGCGCAGTTCGGGATCGTCGAGGCCGGCCACCGCCAGACCAGCACTGGGGCGCATGAAGATCACTTCGCCGTCGGTGTTGAACGGCCGCTCGAACGCCTCCATGATCTGGTAGACGATGAGATGCGCGTTCTCCCCGGCGTCTTCGATGAGCACGGCGAATTCGTCACCGCCGATCCGGGCGACGGTGTCACCGGTTCGCGCGCAGCTCAGCAGTCGTTGCCCGGCTTGCACCAGCAGCGCGTCGCCGACGGTATGGCCCAAGTTGTCGTTGACGAGTTTGAAGTCGTCGAGGTCCATCGATAGCACCGCGATCGACCGCTGGTCTCGGTGGAGGAGCTGGATCGCATGCTGGAGCCGGTCGTGGAACAGCTCCCGGTTGGCCAGGTTGGTCAGCGGGTCGCGCAGCGCCCGATCGGACGCGCTGTGTAGCAACCGCCTGTTCTCGGCGATCACCAGGAATTGCCGTGCCAGCACCGCGCTGATCAGCCAGGGCGCAGCGCCGAGAGCGGGGTCGGATGCCAGGCAGCTGCCGAAACGTGTGAGTTCGAGACCGCCGGCGATGACCAGTGGAATGTAAGGCAGCCACATCGGGGCTGGGACGGACAGCAACGCCGATCGCTCGGGCGACGTCTCGGGCGGATCGGGTGGAGATGTGAGTGCGGCAGAGCCCACCAGCACCAGCCCTGCCGGCCAGCCCAAACCAAGAGGGCTGTCCCAGAGGTATATGTGCCGGGCAAACAGGTACACGTAGGCGCTGCCGGAGGCAGCTATCAAGGTGAGGCCCATCGCCATCAGAGTCATCGACGGGCGCCAACGAGTGGGTGCACGGACGAGCGCCAGGAGCGTGAGTGTGACGGTCACTACTCCCGACGCCGGACAGGCGATCGTTATAAACTGGTCAACGCCGCTCACTCCTGTCGAGGAATACACATCGCGGAGCAGCGTCACCCAGGCCACGACAAACAGTGCACCGGCGACGATTGCGGCGTCGAGCACCATTCGCAAGCGGGCGAGACCCGGATAACCGGCCGGGAAGACCACGAACGCTACGCAGGCCACCACGGGAAATGCGAGGAACCCGATCATCCCCGACATCGGGTACAACGTGTGAACACTGCCGCGCAGGAATCGGTGGTAAACCACCGCTATCGCGCTGAGTTCCAAGCCGACCAGACCGACGGTCATCACCGTCCACGTGTACCGCTGCCGACCGTAACCCCGTCGCGCGGCGACTGCGGTGCTGACTGCCGCGAACGACGGAAATCCCAGCGCTCCCGCGATGTGCACCGCGCGGATCGTTGATGGGCCGCCCCATCCTGCGAGCAACCAGACAGCGAACACGGCAAACGCGGCGGCAGGGACCGCCGCGACATGGAACAGGCGCGGGAGCGCCGTCGGTGATCGTGCCACTCTCCCATGGCCTAACGCGGTCCCCTGTTGCGTCAAGGGAGCCGCCGGATTTTATTGCGTGGCAGCCGATGATGCCGTGGTCGACACTCTAGCAACACCGTTGCCACTTCGCCGTGACTTCCATACCGATAGTTTGTGTTTGCCACTACTCCGGCGATCATGATGCCGGTCTACCAGACCTGAATGCCAACATATTGGACTGACTAGCTCTTTAGCAGACATTCCGACATCGAGCGCTGGGCATGCGGCGCTCCCAGAACACGTCGGTGACTTTGCCGTGAATACGTGGTCGGCCCCAAGCCGACCGCTGAGCACTGCGCCCAGCAAACATCGTTAAGAAATTGAACATAAGTACAGTTGTGAGCGGTCGTCGCGCGAAAAAAGCACTGACTGTGTCCCTTGCGAGGGTGGGACACAGTCAGTGCTGGCTCAGGGGATTGTTGCGGCGAAAGGCTTATTGCCCTCGGGTCAGAACAAACTGGTCGACGCCTCTCCTCCGCGCTGACCAAGGTGCTGGCGCGCGGTTACAGCAGCCCTAAGAACTCGGTCAGCAGCGTTGCGTCTACAGAGCCGGCCGCCAGCGACGGGTCGAAAATAGCGGCCAGCGACGACGGCTCGATATCGGTGAGCCCGACGCCGAACGCCTCAGAGGCGGACTGGCCGTCGCCCAAAGCGGCGGCGATGCTGTTGCTGGCGTCACCAATACTGGCATTGCTGCCGTCGCCGAAGGCGGAGGCGACGTCAGTGTTGCCGAGTTCGACTTCGGCAACACTATTGGCGCCGCTGGCGGCGGCGACGTCGTCGTTGCCTTCGAGGACACTAGCCGAGCTGTCACTGCCGAAGGCGGCGGCGACGTCGTTGGTGCCGAGCGTGGCGGCGCTGGCGTTGGTGCCGTCGGCGATGCCCAGGTCGTTGTTTTCGTCGATCACAACACTGCTGTTGGCGCCGTTGGCGATGACGGTCGTGTTGCTGTTGACGAAGGAGTTGGCCTCACTTTCGTAACCGGTGGCGCTGGCGTAATCGCTTGTGCCATTCGCGTTGGCAAAACTGTCGACGCCGCTGGCGCTGGCGAAGTCGCCGGTCCCACCGTCGGCGGTAGAACCAGCGCCGGCGCCCTCGGCAATCGCAGTGTTGCCTGCTCCACCCGTGGCGTTGGCGATGCTGCCGGCGCCGTCGGCGAATGCGAAGTCGCCGGTGCCCGAGGTGGCGGTGGCGGTGCCGTCGTGGAACAGGGTCATGCCGTCAATCGAGAGGGACATGTTGCTGAAGTCGAACGACGATGCGGCCGAGTCGGCACCGGCCGGGAGGGCCAGACCGCCCAGATCGATCGACGACGCCGCGTCGGCAGTCAGGTCGGCAAAGGCGACCCACGGCATCGCGGCCATCGCCGATCCGATGCCCAGCCCGACCGCCAGCCCGCCGACGCGACCAACCAATTTTGCAGATTTCATGGGACTCCCCTGCTCTTCCCGCGCCCCGGGCGGCCGCGGATCAACTGAGATTCGGAGCCGATGCTTCATAAGTTGGGCCTAAGTGGCGAGTAATAAACATTTAACTTTCCGGTGATAGTCCGCTGAGCAGACTCAGTCGTCCGCGTGCCTCGGCGAAGTCCCACAGCGCAATCAGTTGAGCGTCAAACGAACTGCGCTGCAGTGCACTCGGCCACGTGTCAAAGCGTAGAGCTGCCGCCCGGCACGCCGCTGAACCACCGTGGGTGTACGAGGCCGGTTTCTCTCCGCCTAGACAGACGTGCTGACGCGCCCTACAGCATTCCCAGCAAGCTGGTCAGGAACGGATCGATCAAGCTGCCCAGGGACGTCGGCATGACGTCGGCGATCCCGTTGCCCAGATCGGCGCTCGCGAAGAGGTCAGGGCCAAAAGCGGCGGCGAGGTCATGGTCGCCCAGCCCGGCCAAGGCGTTGCTATCAACGCCGATGACGGCGGCGAAGTTGTCGTTGCCGTTGAATGCAGTAGCACCGCTACCGTCCCCCACGACGCTGGCAAATTCATGATTGCCGTCGAGGGCCTGGGAATCGGCGCTAGTGCCGTCGGCAAGGGCGGTGCTGAAGTTGCCGCCATTGACCAGCGCAATGCTGTTAGCGCCGTCGGCGAACCCGAGGTCGCCGTGGCCAAGATCAACGTCGACGAGGCTGTCAGCGCCACGGGCGAAGGCGAAGTCGCCGTATCCTTCATTGGCGGTGGCAGACGCGCCGTCGCCATAGGCGATCGCGAAGTCCCCGGTTCCTGATGTGGCGCTCGCGGTGGTGTCTGCTGCTGGGATCAGGTCATACCCGTCGATTGAGATCTGGAAATCCAGCTCGTCGGCAGAAGCGCTCCCTGCACTGGCGGCGATCGCTATCCCGAGCCCGGCTGCGAGCCCCCCAACGCGACCAACAAGTTTTGTGTATCCCATCAGACTTCTCCTGCTCTGCGCGCCCAGGCCGGCCGCGGATGTCTAACATTCGGAGCCGATGCTTCATGAGTTGGGCCTAAGTGGCCGGTGATTTTTTCTTAACTTTCCGGTGATTTCGCTGAGCAGATTCAGTCGTCCGCTACCAGCAGCACGTCGGCGTCGAAGCAGCCGTGATCGCCGGTGTGCAGGCCGCGCCGACCTGATCGACCACCAGCAGCACCGCATCACCGTCGCAACCAGCCGTACCGCCGTGGCGGGTGCTCTCCAGGCTTTACATTCAGCGCAACGTCCGCCTCTGGGTCGCCTATGTCAACGACTTCTCGGGACTCACGCCATTCCGGCGGGCTGAAGAAGCCATGCGCGCCAACGGATTTACCGACACCGATGGTCTGTTGGCTATATAAACCGCCAAACCGAACCTGCGCATTTGCGGCCATCACCGTTATGACCAACGGCTTCAACGGAACTCGCGTGAACGCCGAACTCATCCGGAAAGATCGGATCACGCCCGCCGTGCGCCGTGACGAATGGGCGCGCGTTCCGGTAGCGGCCGCCACCGATTTGGAAACCGCCGGCTAAGTCAGCCGACGCGCGTCACAGCAAGCTGGTCAGCCAGGAGCCGTCCAGGAAGTCGGTGAGCCACGACGCGTCAGGAGCCGTGCCGCCCAGCACGTCGGCGGCGGCGCTGGTAGCCGCGGGGGTGAGCCCCGTGATGTCGACGAGCCCGTTGGTTTCGGTCGCATTCGCGGTGAGGCCACCGAAGGCGACGGCGAGGTCGTTGTTGGCGAACCCCGCGAAGGCGTTGCTGCTGGTGCCGATGCCGATGGCAATATCGTTGCTGCCGTCTTCGGCAGAAACGATACTGGTGGTGCCGTCGGCGATGGCAACATCGCTGCCGCCGTTGGCTTGAGCAATGCTGTTCATGCCGTCGGCGCTGGCGAAGTCGTAGTTGCCGCCGTAGGCCGAGGCTGAGGTGTTGGCGCCGTCGGCGCTGGCGGAGTTGAACTCGCCGCCAGTGGCAAAGGTGGAACTGTTGGAGCCGTCAGCGAACGAGGAGTTGAACAGTCCGCCGGTGGCGCCGGCGTTCGCACCGTTGCCGTCGGCGAACGCGAAGTCGTAATCCCCGGCGGTGCCCGAGTTAACGGTAGCGGTGCCGAAGTCGAAGTTCATCCCGTCGAACCCGATAGCGAAATTACTCGGATCGAACGCCGCTGGATCAGCGGAGACGGTCCCCGCCGCCGCGTCCACCAACTCCGCCGATGGGTCGGCAGAGGCGGTCCCCGCCGTCACGGCGACCGCCGCCCCGATGCCCAGCCCTACTGCCAGCCCCCCGACGCGACCAACAAATTTCGCACGTTCCATCGACTTTCCCCTTGCTCGGATGCCCTGAGCGACGAATCGATTTGATGGTGGTGCCGATTTCGTCCTAAACCTCACCTTAAGCGGTCGCTGAGAAATGCTTCAGTTTTTTGCAGTATTTAATTAAGGATTCACACAACCGTCAGCTCCAGAAGGGAACGGTACGGCGTTGCGGCACAATCAATCACGTGTTGAATAATCGGGGCGATGCGGTCGGTCAGTCGTCCGAATCCAACAACACGTCGGCGTCGAAGCAGCTGTGCTCGCCGGTGTGACAGGCCGCGCCGACCTGATCGACCACCAGCAGCACCGCGTCGCCGTCGCAGTCCAGTCGCACCGAATGCACCCACTGCGTGTGGCCGGACGTGGCGCCCTTGACCCATTGCTCACCGCGGGACCGCGAGAAGTAGGTGCCTTCGCGAGTCTCGAGGGTGCGCGCCAGAGCGTCGTCGTCCATCCAGGCGACCATCAGCACGTCACCGCTGCTGCGCTCCTGCACAATGGCGGTGAACAGGCCGTCGACGTTGCGCTTGAGACGCGCCGCGATGGCAGGATCGAGTGTCATCGGACCGTGATCCCTTCTGCGGCCATTGCCTCTTTCACCTGACCGATGGTCAATTGACGGAAGTGAAACACGCTGGCGGCCAAGACCGCATCGGCACCTGCGGCCACCGCCGGCGCGAAATGCTCGACTGCTCCTGCCCCACCGCTGGCGATCACCGGCACCGTGACCGCTGCCCGAACCGCCCGCAACATCGGCAGATCGAAGCCGGCCCGGGTGCCGTCCGCATCCATCGAGTTGAGCAGGATTTCGCCGACCCCCAAATCGGCACCGCGAGCCGCCCACTCGACGGCGTCGATGCCGGTGCCGCGGCGCCCCCCATGCGTGGTGACCTCCCAGCCCGACGAAGTCGGATCCGATCCGGGCGGCACCGTCCGGGCGTCGACCGACAACACGATGCACTGCGAACCGAATTGCGCCGCCATCTCGGCCAGCAGATCCGGTCGCGCGATCGCCGCGGTGTTGATCGACACCTTGTCGGCTCCCGCCCGCAACAACACGTCGACGTCGGCGACCGTCCGCACACCACCGCCGACGGTGAGCGGAATGAACACCTGCTCGGCGGTGCGGCGGACGACGTCGAGCATGGTGGCGCGTCCCGACGACGATGCGGTCACATCGAGGAACGTCAGTTCGTCGGCGCCTTCGGCGTCGTAAGCAGCGGCCAGTTCCACCGGATCGCCCGCATCCCGAAGGTTCGCGAAGTTGACGCCCTTGACCACCCGGCCGTCGTCGACATCGAGGCACGGGATCACTCGCACGGCAAGGCTTGTGCCGCAAGAAGATTCAGTACTCATCGGGTTGTCCTACCCCGCGCAGCATCTCGAGCAACTGGTCGTGCACGCCGGGAGCCGCGGCCAACGCGGACCGCGACGCGGGGGTCCACTCCTCGCCGCCCAGGGTGGTGACGATCCCACCCGCCGCACGGACCAGCGCCACGCCGGCGGCGTGATCCCACACGTGGTCGCCGAAACTGATGGAGCCGCCGAGCACCCCGTCGGCGACGTAAGCGAGATCGATGCCGGTGGCACCGTGCATCCGCATCCGCGACGACTCCCGGCTGAGCTCTTCGAGCACCGCGACCCGGTACCGCCCCGGGAACCGGCCGCGAGAGTCGGCGTTGAATGTTCCGACGCCGATGATCGCGTGGTTGAGGTCGGATCTGACCAATGACGGTTGCGGCACACCATTTTTCATCACCGGACCGCCAGACACCGCGGCGTACCGCTCATTCATGAACGGCAACCAGGTCAGTCCCGCGACCGGCTTTCCGTCGTTCAGCAGACCGAGCAGAATCGCGGCCATCGGCGACCCGGCGGCGTAATTGATCGTCCCATCGACCGGGTCGAGCACCCAGACCCACGGCGAGTCGAGATCGGCCCCACCGAATTCCTCGCCGTGCACCGGGATTCCAGTCGCCGACACCAGCGCGTCGACCACTTGGCGCTCGATCGCCAGATCGACCTGGGTGGCGAAATCGTCGCCCCGCTTGCTGACCGCGGAGTCCGCGCGATGGCCGGCGAGAAACGGCTTCGCGGCGGCGTCGAGGATCGCCGACGCCTCGGCCACCAGCGTGACGAGATCCATTGCGCCCCTAGCCTGCTACCGCTGCGAGCGCCTCGGGCAACGTGAATCGTCCCGCGTACAGCGCCTTGCCGACGATCGCGCCCTCGACGCCGCTGTCGGTGAGCGTGGCGATGGCGCGCAGGTCGTCGAGACTCGACACGCCGCCGGAGGCGATCACCGGGATGTCGGTGCGCTCGGCGACCGCGCGAAGCAAGTCGAGGTTGGGCCCGGTCAAGGTGCCATCCTTGGTGACATCGGTGACGACGAACCGCGAACAGCCTTCGCTGTCAAGGCGTTCGAGTACGTCCCACAGGTCGCCGCCGTCGGTCTCCCAGCCGCGGCCGCGCAACCGATGATCACCGTCGAGGATCTGCACGTCGAGGCCGACCGCAACCTTGTCGCCGTGCTCGGCGATCGCCTGTGCGCACCACGTCGGGTTCTCCAGGGCCGCCGTGCCGACATTGACCCGGGCGCAGCCCGTGGCCAGCGCGGCCGCCAGCGACTCGTCGTCGCGGATACCGCCGGACAGCTCGACCGCAACGTCCAGTTTGCCGACCACCTCGGCCAGCAGCTCACGGTTGGAGCCACGGCCGAACGCCGCATCGAGGTCGACCAGATGCACCCACTCGGCGCCGTCGCGTTGCCAATTGAGCGCGGCGTCCAGCGCTGAGCCGTACTCGGTTTCGCTGCCGGCCTTGCCCTGAACCAAGCGCACCGCCTTGCCCTCGACCACGTCGACGGCAGGCAACAGAATCAACGACACGTCATAACCCTTCAACCCAATTGCTCAGCACGGCAGCCCCGGCATCCCCGCTCTTTTCCGGGTGGAACTGCGTCGCGGCCAGCGGTCCGTCCTCGACCGCGGCCAGGAACGGTACCCCGTGGGTGGCCCAGGTGAGCAGCGCCTCGGGCCCCTGCTCCCACTGCTGGGCGGCGTAGGAGTGTACGAAGTAGAACCGCGCGTCGGCATCAAGCCCCTTGAACAGCGCGCTGCCCGGCGCGGCCGCCACCACATTCCACCCCATATGCGGGATCACCGGCGCTTCCAGCCGAGTCACGGCGCCCGACCATTGGCCGCAGCCGTTGCTCTCCACACCGAACTCGACACCGCGGGCGAACAGGATCTGCATGCCGACGCACACGCCCAGCACCGGCCGCCCGGCCGCGATCCGCTCGGCGATGACCCGCTCGCCCGCAATCCCCCGCAACCCGGCCATGCACGCCTCGAACGCGCCTACGCCCGGCACCACCAGCCCGTCGGCGGCCGCGGCCACGTCGAGGTCGGCTGTCACCTCCACGGCGGCGCCGACCCGCTGCAGCGCACGCTGCGCGGACCGTAGGTTGCCGGAGCCGTAGTCCAGCACTACGACAGATTTCGTTGTCACAGAAAGCCTTTGGTGGACGGCACACCGGACACCCGCGGGTCGGCTTCGACCGCTTGACGAAGTGCCCGGGCGACTGCCTTGTACTGGGCCTCGGTGATGTGGTGTGGGTCGCGGCCATAGAGGACGCGGACATGCAGCGCGATCCGGGCGTTGTTCGCCAGAGTCTCGAAGACGTGCCGGTTGATCACGGTGTGGTAGGGCACTGAGCTACCGGCAATCGTGGTGTGACGCAGGTGATCCGGCTCTCCGGTGTGCACGAAATAGGGCCGGCCGGAGACGTCGACAGCGGCGTGTGCCAGCGTTTCGTCCATCGGGATGAAGGCATCGCCGAAGCGGCGGATGCCCTTCTTGTCGCCGAGGGCCTGACCCAACGCCTGACCGAGCACGATCGCGGTGTCTTCGATGGTGTGGTGCCCTTCGATCTCGACATCACCCTTGGCGCGCACGGTCAGATCGAAGCTGGCGTGGCTGCCCAGTGCGGTGAGCATGTGATCGTAGAACGGGACACCGGTGTCGATGTGGACGTTTCCGGTGCCGTCGAGATCGATCTCGACGACAATGTCGGATTCCTTGGTGGTGCGCTCGATGCGTGCGCGACGGCCGGTGGTCATGACGCTCCTAACGGCTGAGCAAGTTCGGTGGTGGCCAGGCGTGCGCTGACTGCCAGGAATGCGTCGTTCTCTTCGGCCAGGCCGATCGTGGTGCGCAGATACCCGGCAATGCCGACGTCGCGGATCAGCACGCCGTCGTCGAGGTAATGCTGCCAGGTCGCCGGCGCGTCGGCGAACCTGCCGAACAATACGAAGTTGGCGTCACTGGGAATGACCTGAAAACCCATGCCGGTCAACGCCCCTGACACCCGTTCCCGTTCGGCGCTCAGCGTCGCCACGCTGCCCAATGTGTCGTCGGCGTGCCGAAGCGCGGCCCGGGCGGCGGCTTGGGTGACCGATGACAGGTGATACGGCAGCCGCACCAGCAGCATCGCGTCGATCAAAGCCGGCGTCGCGACCAAATAGCCCAGCCGGCCACCCGCGAACGCGAAAGCCTTGCTCATGGTTCGGCTCACGACGAGCTTCGTCGGATACTCCTCGACCAACGCGACGGCGCTGGGCTGCGCAGAGAACTCACCGTAGGCCTCGTCGAGGATCAGGATGCCGGGTGCCGCGTCCAGCAGCCGGCGCAGGTCGGACAGCGAAATGCTCTGTCCAGTGGGATTGTTCGGGCTCGTGACGAACACGACGTCGGGGCGGCGATCGGTGATCGCGGCGGCCGCGGCATCGGCGTCGATGCTGAAGTCCGCCGCGCGAGACGTCTGGATCCATTCGGTCTGAGTGCCGTCCGAGATGATCGGGTGCATCGAGTACGACGGGACGAAGCCGATCGCGCTGCGGCCAGGACCGCCGAACGCCTGCAGAAGCTGCTGCAGGATCTCGTTGGATCCGTTTGCCGCCCAGAGGTTTTCCACGCCGAGCCGGACACCGGTCTGCGCGGTCAAGTAGGCGGCCAGGTCGGTGCGCAGCGCCACCGCGTCCCGGTCGGGATAGCGGTGCAGATTGACGGCGGCTTCGCGAACGGAGGCGACGACGTCGTCGACGAGAGCCTCGCTGGGTGGGTGCGGGTTCTCGTTGGTGTTCAACCGAACCGGGACCTCGAGTTGCGGCGCGCCGTATGGCGATTTGCCGCGCAGGTTGTGGCGCAGCGGCAAATCGTCGAGTGATGGGCGGGTGGTCATTGTCCGAACCTCCGCCGTATCGCTTCGCCGTGCGCGGGTAGGTCCTCGGCCTTGGCCAACGTGATCACGTGTCCTGACACGTCTTTCAGCGCCGCCTCGGTGTAGTCGACGACGTGGATGCCGCGCAGGAAGGTCTGCACCGACAGGCCGCTGGAGTGTGCGGCACTGCCCGCGGTCGGCAGCACGTGATTGGAGCCCGCGCAGTAGTCGCCCAGGCTGACCGGGGAGTACGCGCCGACGAAGATGGCACCGGCCGAACGGATCTGGTCCACGACCTTGTCCGAGTTGGCGGTCTGGATCTCCAAGTGCTCGGCGGCGTAGGCGTTGACGGTGCGGATGCCGGCCTCGATGTCGTCGACCAGGATGACGGCGGACTGGCGCCCGGCCAGCGCGGTCGTCACCCGCTGCCGGTGCACGGTGGTCTCCAGCTGAGCGGCGAGTTCGGTGTCGACGGCGTCGGCGAGCGCGGTGCTGGGCGTCACCAGGACGCTGGCCGCCATCTCGTCGTGCTCGGCCTGGCTGATCAGGTCGGCGGCGACGTGCACCGGTTCGGCGGTGTCGTCGGCCAGGATGGCGATCTCGGTCGGTCCGGCCTCGGCGTCGATGCCGACCCGCGAGCGGACCAGCCGCTTGGCTGCGGTGACATAGATGTTGCCGGGCCCGGTGATCATGTTGACCGGCGACAGCTCGGCGTCGTCGGTGTCGACGCCGCCGTAGGCCATGAGGGCCACCGCCTGCGCCCCGCCGACCGCCCACACCTCGTCGACACCGAGCAGTCGGGCGGCGGCCAGGATCGTCGGGTGCGGGAGGCCTTTGAAACGAGCCCCGTAGCGGCCTCGGGACTCCGACTGCGGCGGGCTGGCCACCACCAACGAGCCGACCCCGGCAGCCTGCGCCGGTACGACATTCATCACCACGCTCGACGGGTAGACCGCGTTGCCGCCCGGCACGTACAGGCCGACGCGATCGACGGGCACCCATCGCTCGGTGACGGTGGCGCCTGGAGCAAGGGTCGTCGTGGAATCGGAGCGACGCTGGTCGGCGTGGACGGCACGGGCACGTTCGATCGCCACCTCCAACGCGGCTCGGACGTCGCGGTCCAGGCCGGCCAGCGCCGCATCCAACTCGGTGCTGGGCACCCGGACCGTAGGCGGGCGCACTCCATCCAACGATTCGCCGTAGTCCAGCGCGGCCTCCGCGCCGCGATCAACGACCGCGTCGACGATCGGACGCACCGTGGACAGGGCGGCCTCCACGTCCACTCCGCCGCGGGGTAACGCCGCCCGCAGCCGGGCGGTGGACAAGTCTGCGCCCCGCAGGTCGATGCGTGCCATCACGTTCACGCCAACCATTGTCCCAGAACAAAGCAACTGCATATCGCGCCGGTACAGTGACCGCACCCGACGAAAACGGAGTCGCCATGTCCCGCAAGGACCATCCCAACAACGCCCCGGGCGTTCCGATGATCTTCCCGGTCTGGTTTGAGAACTGGCAAACCAAGTCTTTCAACCCGGCGGTCAAGCCGATCGCGCGTTACCTTCCGACGTTCTCGGTGATCAAGCACCGTGGCCGCACATCCGGCAAGCCGTACGAGACCATCGTGACCGCCTACCGCAAGGGCAACGTGCTGGCGATCGGATTGGCCCACGGCAAAACCGATTGGGTGAAGAACGTGCTGGCGGCGGGCGAAGCCGACCTGCACTTCATCCGTAAGGACGTCCATATCACCAACCCGCGGGTTCTGCCCCCCGGCAGTGACGGCACGGGGCTGCCCTTCCTCGCCCGCCGGCAGATCGGCCGGGTCGCAGTCCTGGTCGCCGATATCGCTTAGACCAGAGCGGCTAAGTCCGGCTGAACACGGTCTTGCCGGTCATTGTCGGCCAGACCGATGGCGCGTCCTCCCACGCCACGACGCGGTCGACGACCGGCGACAGGTCGCAGCCGCCGACGAGCAGTTCGAGGATCTCCGGAATGACGGCGCGAGCACTGACCCGCCCGGTGACGAATCGCACACCACGGGTGTAGGTCCGCAGCATCGGGATTTCGACGCTTGGTTGGAAGTAGATCCCGGTGTCGGTGCACACCCCGTCAGGCCAGGTCGCACGTAACGCCGCGGCCAGCAGCGACGGATCGCCGGTGGTGTGCACGGTGACCGGATAGGGGTCCCAGGATTTGTCCGGCTTGGCGGCGTCGTGCACGACCGCGCCCAGCTTTTCCGCCGCGGCCAAGCGGGCCGGGTCGGTGTCGACGTAGTCGACGTGGCATCCGGCCGCCGCCGCGAGACCCGCCGCATACATCCCGATCGACAGCCGGCCGATCACCAGCACGCGACGGTCGGACGGGTCTAGCGCGGCCAGTTCTGCCCTGAATGGACCCACTGCGCGCCAGCCGTCGGGAATGTTGTCCGACATCGACGCGGCGGCGATCGGGTCGAGGGTCGCCGGAAGTGGAATCAGCATCGCGTCCGCGTAAGGCACGAGCACCAGATCGGACATGAAGCCGCCACCGTCGAGGCCGGCGAGCGGACCAAGCCCGTACATCGCCATCAACGGCACCGAGCCGCACGAACTCGTCACGCCGCGACGGCATTCGCGGCACGTCCCGCAGCTGATCTGAAACGGCACCACCACGCGGTCGCCTACCTCGACACCCGTGACATCGTCACCGACGGCGACGACCTCGGCCATTCCCTCATGTCCGACCGCGTAGCCGGGCGGCAGCGGCGCTGTCCCGCGCGCGACCGCGACGTCCAGGTCGCAGCACGCCACCGCCAAGGGTCTGACCAGCGCCTGCTGTGGCTGCGTGATGTCCGGCTCGGGGACCTCGCGCCATGCGTATCGGCCGGGCTCCTCGAACGTCAGCTGCCTCATCTCAGCATTCTTGAGTAATCAATCAAGTATTGTCAAGGGATGCCGAGACGCGATCGCAGCCGGGATGCGTTGATCGACGCAGCGGGCACTCTGTTTCGCCGTCAGGGCTACGCCGCAACGGGACTCAGCCAGATCCTCGATGCGGCAAGCGCGAAGCCCGGCTCGCTGTATCACCACTTCCCGCGGGGCAAACAGCAGTTGGCAGCCGCTGTCGTGGACGGTAGCGGGGCGATCATCGAGCAACTGCTGCGCAGATTTCTGACCGGCGGTCGTCCGGTGGCCGACATCGTCGATCGATGGGTTGACCTTCTGATGAGCGGGCTGACGGCAGACGGGCGCGACGGCTGCCCAGTCGAGCCGATCGCCACCGAGTCGGTGCATGCCAGTTCGCTGGTGCGCGAGGCGTCAGCACGTGCCTTCGCCAGTTGGTGTAGCGCGATCGAGGAGCGCCTACTAGCCGATGGCTGGTCAGCAGCGGAAGCGAATGATGTTGCTGTTGCGGTGATTTCGCTGATCGAGGGCGGGTTGATCTTGTCGCGCGTCGCCGGTGACGTGCGCGCGCTCGAAGCCGCCAAACCGGCGGCGCGCCGCTTGCTCAGTCGGTAGGCCTCGGCGCTACAGGTCCTGCCAAAACTGATACAGCGCAGTGGGATCCGGTCCCTGGATGTCGCTGAGCAGTAGGTCGTGATTGTTCGTCCACAACAGGTCCGGCCGATTCTCGTAGTTTCCACACAGCACGGATCCAGCGGTCTGACTGGGCGCCGCATCGGTGGACCACGTCGCCGGCGACTGGTTTCCATTGGGGCACGGGGTCACGGTGTCCTCATCGATGCCGTTTTGGAAGGCGTTGGTCAAGGCGGCCGCATCGGGATAGAGGGAGAAGGTCGCCGCCGCCGGGCTGTGCGGGTCCGACGTCGGCCCGCATTGAAGTGTTGCAGAGGCCTGACGATTCGGGCTGTCGACCGGCGCACAGTTGGTTGAGTTGTACCCGTGCGGAAGCAGGTGGTACAGCGTCTGCAGGGATTGCACTACCGGTCCCACGGTCTTGCTTGTCGTGCTGCTCGAGTGGGAGCGGGGGGAACCGGCGGGCGAGCCGCTTTTGAAATGCCCGGCGAAGACGGCGACGCCGGCCCCGAGTGACACCAAGCCGATCGTGGCCACGCCGAGGACGATCGTCCGCGCGCGCAAGCCTGCGCCCGTCCGCCGCTGAGCGGCGCCCAATTCCCACTTGGCTGACGTGTCGCTGAGGGAGCGTTCCAGCTCTCGGATCCGGGCTTCCGGATCGTCCTGCGGTTCCACACCCGGATGCTCCCACGCCGCTTGCTTAGCCGCTAGATGTCCAGACCGATGTCGAGCACCCGCACCGAATGGGTCAGCGCGCCGACGGCGAGATAGTCGACGCCCGTCCCGGCGTACTCGGCGGCGGTGTCCAGCGAAAGCCCGCCGGAGGACTCGAGTTTGGTGGCCGGCGACTGCACATCGCGGCGCTGCACCGCGATCTGGGTCTGCCAGACCGGGAAATTGTCGAGCAACACCAATTCGGCGCGCTCGGCCAACACGTCGTCGAGTTGCTCGAGCGAGTCGACTTCGACCTCGCACGGCAAATCGGGCGCCGCGGCCCGCACCGCACGCAGCGCCGCGACCACCGATCCGGCGGCGGCCACGTGGTTGTCCTTGATCAGCGCCGCGTCGCCCAACCCGAGCCGGTGGTTGACGCCGCCGCCGACGCGAACCGCGTACTTCTGCAATGCACGCAGACCGGGCAGCGTCTTGCGGGTGTCCCGGATTTCCGCCTTGGTGCCGTGCACCGCGTCGACCCAGGCGGCCGTCGCGGTGGCGATGCCGGACAGGTGGCACACCAGGTTGAGCAATGTCCGTTCGGCGGTCAGCAGTCCCACCGTCTGAGCCTCCACCGTCAGCAGCGGTCCGCCCGGCTGTAGTCGAGCGCCGTCGTCGACGCGGCTGAGCACGCGGTATTCCTCGGCGCCCAGCACCTCGTCGAGCACCAGCAGCGCGATGTCGACCCCCGCGATGACTCCGGGCTCGCGGGTGATCAGCGATGCGGTCGTCCTGGCGCCGTCTGGCACCGTCGCGCGGGTCGTCACGTCCGGTCCGTAGCGCAGGTCTTCGTCAAGCGCGCGGCTGATCGTCGCGTGAGCTTCGATCAGCTCGCTCGCCGTCAAAGGTCCCATGGCGCCGCTCCTCCTACTCTGTTCTGATCGCACTGCCCTGCTGATCGTCGCCGGCGCAACCATCAGCAGACCGCCGCCAGCGTCTCGACCTGAGCGCTGCAGTCAGCGGCCAGCCGGACAACGAGGCTGCGCGCCGGAGTGCCTGCCGCATCGGCGTATTCGGCACGGTGGTGGCAGCCTCGGCTCTCCTCGCGGGCCAGCGCAGCGGTGGCCAGCGCGCGGGCGGTGACGGTCAGCGCGGCGTCTTCGAGCCTGGCGCGAGTGACGACCGCCGCGAGCGGCGCGGCCGACAGCGTATCGATCAACCCGTGTAGGCCGTCGGCGTCGCGAACCACCGATGCGTCGCGGCTCATCGCCCGCTGCAGGTCGCTGCGGACCAGCGCCGCGCGACCGACGAGTTCCCCCACACCGCGCACCGGCCCGGAATCCGCCGCGTGTGCGGCCGCGGCCTTGCCCGCCCGTCCACCGACGACCAGACCCTCCAGCAGGCTGTTGGACGCCAGCCGGTTGGCGCCGTGCATGCCGGTGCGGGCTACCTCGCCGGCGGCGAACAGCCCGGGCATCTCGGTCTGACCGTGAACATCGGTCACCACTCCGCCGCAGCTGTAATGTGCGCCCGGAACCACCGGGATGGGCTGGGTCACCGGATCGATGCCGGCCGCCCGGCACGCCGCGGTGACAGTCGGGAAGCGGCGCTTGAAATCGTCGATACGGCGGGCATCGAGGAAGACGCACGGCTCGCCCGTTGCCCGCAGCCGGGCATCGATGGCGCCTGCCACCACGTCGCGGGGCGCCAGGTCGCCCATCGGGTGCACGCCCGCGGTCACCGAATTACCTTGACTGTCAACCAAAAACGCGCCCTCGCCGCGTATGGCCTCGGTGACCAGCGGGCAGCGCTTTCCGGACCCGCGGGCCGCGGAGCCGTCATACAGCATCGTCGGGTGGAACTGAATGAACTCGATGTCGCTTACCGCGACACCGGCCCACAGCGCCAGCGCTATCCCGTCGCCGGTCGAGCCCTCGGGGTTGGTGGTCGCACCGTAGAGATGGCCCAGCCCGCCGGTGGCCAGGATCACCGACGGGGCATGAACGATGCCGATCCCCTGCCGGTTGGCGACCAGCACCCCGGTCACCGAACCCGCGTCGTGCAGCAGTCGCAGCGCCGTGTGCTTAGTACGGATGTCCAGCGTGTCGGCGGCGTGGTCGAGGGCGCGTTGCACCTCCGCGCCGGTGGCATCGCCGTTTGCGTGCACGATCCGCCGCCGCGAGTGTCCGCCCTCGCGGCTCAACGCCCAGCCGCCCGTCGGCGACTCGTCGAAACGCGCCCCGTCGCTGACCAATTCGGTCACGGCCTGGTAGCCGTCGGCGACGATCGAAGTCACCGCGTCGGGGTCGCACAGCCCGGCGCCGGCCGCGAGCGTGTCCGCGACGTGCGCATCGACCGAGTCGTCGTTATCTGGCAGCACGACCGCGATCCCGCCCTGCGCGTAGTGCGTGGCCGTTCCACCGGGCTTGCGTCCCGCTTTGCTGAGCACGACGACCCGACGGCCAGCTCGCTGCGCCGCCAGCGCGGCGGCCAAACCGCCTACGCCGGTACCGATGACGACGACGTCGGCGCTCTGCTGCCAGTCCGGGCGGATACTCATTCGCCGCCGCCGGACTGGCCGATCGCGATCATCCGCTGCACGCTTCGCCGAGCCCGCTCAGCCGTCTGTGCGTCGACATGGACCTCGTCGGCGCCGTCGACCAGGCAACGCAACAAGGCCGCGGGCGTGATCATCTTCATGTACTTGCACGACGCGCGATCATTCACGGCCTGGAAGTCGACGCCCGGTGCGGCGTTGCGCAGCTGATAGAGCATTCCGACCTCGGTGGCGACCAGCACCTGTCGTGCGTGGGTGTCACGGGCCGCGTCCAGCATCCCGCCGGTCGACAGGATCTTGACCCGGTCTTTCGGGAAGGCGCCCTCGCCGGCCAGGTACAACGCCGACGTGGCGCAACCGCATTCGGGATGGACGAACAGTTCGGCGTCGGGGTGCCTGCGAGCCTGCTCGGCGAGCTCGTCGCCGTTGATCCCGGCGTGCACATGGCACTCGCCGGCCCACACGTGCAGGTTGTCTCGGCCGGTCATCCGCCGCACGTGTGCGCCGAGGAACTGATCGGGGCAGAACAGCACCTCGCGGTCGGGGTCGATGGACGCGACCACGTCGACGGCGTTGGACGAGGTGCAGCAGATGTCGGTGAGCGCTTTGACCGCGGCGGTGGTGTTGACGTACGAGACGACGACGGCGTCGGGGTATTCGTCTTTCCACTCCCGCAGGTCGTCGGCGGTGATCGAGTCGGCCAGCGAGCAACCGGCGCGCTGATCCGGGATCAGCACGGTCTTGTGCGGGCTGAGAATCTTCGCGGTCTCCGCCATGAAGTGCACGCCGCAGAACACGATGGTGTCCTCGGGAGCCTCAGCGGCGACCCGGGACAGCGCCAACGAGTCACCGACGTGATCGGCGATGTCCTGAATGGCGGGAAGTTGGTAGTTGTGCGCCAGGATCGTGGCGTTGCGCATGTCGGCGAGCCGGCGGATTTCGGCAGCCCATCGCTCATCGCCCTCGACGCCCGCGTAACCGTTGGGAGAGTTGGTGATTCCCGCGGCCAGATCGTTTGTCATGTCTTTTGCCAGCCCAATCGACATTAGATCGGTGCGATTCACGACTGTCATAGTCGATCCTTTCGCCCCCCACACGGTTTTCGACTTATAATCGAAAACATGGCCAATGGTAGCACTGCGCACGAAGTGCTTGCCGTCGTGTTCCAGATTCGCGGCCTCGGCCCAGACCCCAAGTCAGCGAAGCCCGAGCTCAGCGTTCTGCTGTGGCAGCGAGCCCAAGAACCCCAACGCGGCGCCTGGTCGTTGCCCGGCGGACGGCTGCGCCACGACGAGGACATGATGACCTCGGTGCGTCGTCAACTGGCCGAGAAAGTCGACCTGCAGGAGGTTGCGCATCTCGAGCAACTCGCGGTGTTCTCCGAGCCCGACCGGGTGCCCGCCACCCGCACGATCGCGTCGACGTTCCTGGGTCTGGTGCCCTCCCCCGCCGTCCCGGAGCTGCCGCCCGACACCCGCTGGCACCCGGTGACCGCGCTGCCGGATATGGCGTTCGACCACGCGCCGATGGTCGCCTACGCGCGCACCCGGTTGGTGGCCAAGATGTCCTACACCAACATCGGCTTCGCCTTGGCGCCAACCGAGTTCGCACTGTCGACGCTGCGCGACATCTACAGCGCCACGTTGGGCCATCAAGTCGACACCACCAACCTGCAGCGAGTGCTGGCCCGTCGCGGCGTGATCAGCCCGACCGGCACGGTCGCTCAGTCCGGCCGCAGCGGCGGTCGGCCGGCCGCGATGTACCGCTTCGCAGATTCCCAGTTGCGCGTTACCGACGAGTTCGCAGCCCTGCGACCTCCCGGTTCCGCCTAAATCGTGTACACCACGGCGGGCCGACTGGATTCTTAAAGCGTTCTTAAGCAAGAATGCCCTGATGGACATTGGCAACCTTGCGAGCGCGACCGGTGCGGAATGGATCGGGGTCGCTCCACACCAGGAACTGCAAGCCAAAGCACGTCCCCGGTTGCCCTCCGATGACCCGTTCTATGTGCCGCCGCCCGGCTACCAGCACGCCGACCCGGGCACGGTGCTGCGCTCGCGCGACGTGGAGCTCGCATTTCTCGGCCTGATTCCGCAGCGGGCGATGGCCACCCAGTTGCTGTACCGGTCGACCGACATGAATGGCAATGCGGAGGCCACCGCGACCACGGTGATCGTCCCGGCGGACGTCACACCCGAACGGCCGTGCCCCGTGTTGTCGTACCAGTGCGCGATCGACGCGGTGTCGTCCCGCTGCTTCCCGTCGTATGCGTTGCGCCGCCGCGCACAGGCCGTCGGGTCGCTGGCGCAGCTGGAGTTGCTGCTGATCTCCGCCGCCCTCGCCGAGGGCTGGGCGGTGTCGATACCCGACCACGAAGGCCGTAATGGCATGTGGGGCGCGCCATTCGAGCCGGGCTATTTCACTCTCGACGGCGTTCGGGCGGCCCTGAACAGCGAACGGCTCGGACTGTCGTCGTCGGCGCCGGTGGCGTTATGGGGCTACTCCGGTGGCGGGCTCGCAACCGCGTGGGCCGCCGAACTGTCCGCTGACTACGCGCCCGACCTCGACGTGGTCGGCGCGGTGCTCGGATCACCGGTCGGCGACCTCGGCCACACCTTCCGTCGGCTCAACGGCACCTATCTGGCCGGGTTGCCGGCGATGGTGATCGCTGCACTGATGCACGTCTATCCGGACTTGAACCGGGTCATCCAGGAGCACACCAGCGACGAGGGTCGCGCGCTGCTGCAGTCGCTTGAAGGCATGACCACGGTCGGCGCCGTTCTGCGGATGGTCAAAAAGGACGTCGGCGTCTACCTCGACCGGCCGCTCGAAGAAATCCTGACCATGCCCGAGGTCCAACACGTCTTCGAGAGCATCAGGCTGGGCGCCAAGGTGCCGACTCCCCCGGTGCTGATCGTGCAGGCGGTACACGACTACCTGATCGATGTCGAGGACATCGACAGGCTGGCCGACGCCTACTCGGCCGGCGGCGCGGACGTCACCTACCACCGGGACGCGTTCAACGAGCATCTGCTGCTCCATCCGCTGTCGGCGCCGATGGCGTTGCGCTGGATACAGGACCGGTTCGCGCGCCGACCGCTGTCCGATCACCTGATCAGGACGAAGTGGCCGACGATGTTCAACCCGGCAACCTACGTCGGGATGGCCCGTCTCGCGGTGATCGCAGCGAAGGTGATCACCGGAAAGCCGGTGCGCCGCCGCCCGTTATGACGGGTCGGTTGCGATAGGCCGGTAGATCGAGTCGACAACCGGGTAGCCGCCGAGATCATCACGCGCGGTGGCCGCGGCCGGAACCGCGTACACCAGCGCGGCCGTCGCTGCCGGTAACAGCAACGTGCACGCCATCTGCAGCCGGGAAGAGCCGAAAAACACCGGCGCAGCTTCGGTGACATAAGACACCGGGTGCTCGTGACTCACCGGTATCGCAGCGAAATCGACTGTGCCATAACGCAAATGCGCCAGCACAACGCCGACGCCGATGGCGACACCGGCCGCTGCCACCACCCCGGCGCACAGCCCGGTGACCATGCCGGGCCCCCGATGCGCCCGCCACTGCCACGCCAGCACAGCCGCGATCGCGGCAACGACGTTGAGTAGCCCGAGCATCAGGAACGCTGCAAGGAAGAAGTGATCGGCTTCCCCGCCCAGGTAGTCGTGCACCCGCTGACCGTCGTGGGTCAGCGCCACGACGCCCCGGAGCGGCGGAGCCAGCCACGCCCAGAGTGCGCCGACTAGCGCGCCTACCGGAAGGAGCCCTACCGCGACGGTGACGGCTGCCCGGCGCCGGGAAAACCGTGGCGCGGCAGCGGTCGGCACGCCCGTCATCGATGCGCCTCCAGTTCGGCCGAGTCGACCAGCCCGTGCCGCGAACATTTCGCCCACCAACCGTCGGGCCGGACCTGCACCACCATCCGGCGACCACATTCGGCGCAGAATCGCGGCGGTTCGAGACCAAGCCGCGCGGCAGTCGGCACCGCGCCGTCAGGGTCATCGCCGCTTAACGCGCCCGTGTAGACGTTGTAGACGCCCGCTCCGACCGGCGTGGGTAGATCGCGGACCATCAACGCATCGCTCTACAGGCTGGCGTTCAGTGCCTTGATCGGCATCTGCAGATCGTTTAGCAGCTCCAGATCAGCCTCGGCGGGCCGTCCCAGCGTGGTCAGGTAGTTGCCGACGATCACGGCGTTGATGCCGCCCAGAATGCCTTGCTTGGCGCCGAGGTCGCCGAGCGTGATCTCGCGGCCACCGGCGAAGCGCAACATGGTGCGCGGCAGAGCCAGCCGGAATGCGGCCACCGACTTGAGCGCCTCGCTGGCCGGCAACACCTCCAGGTCACCGAATGGCGTACCCGGTCGCGGGTTGAGGAAGTTCAGTGGGACCTCGTGGGGGTCCAGTTGAGCCAGATTGGCGGCGAACTCTGCGCGCTGCTCGATGGTCTCGCCCATGCCGAGGATGCCGCCGCAGCACACCTCCATGCCGGCCTCACGCACCATCGACAGCGTCTCCCAGCGCTCTTCCCAGGTGTGCGTCGTGACGACGTTGGGAAAGTGGGAGCGCGCGGTCTCCAGGTTGTGGTTGTAGCGGTGCACGCCCATGGCGGCGAGCCGATCCACCTGCTCTGCGGTCAACATGCCTAGTGAGCAGGCGATCTGGATGTCGACGGCGTCGCGGATCGCTTCGATTCCCGCGGCCACCTGGGACAGCAGCCGCTCGTCGGGGCCGCGCACCGCGGCGACGATGCAGAACTCGGTGGCGCCGGTCTTGGCGGTCTGCTTGGCCGCTTCGACCAGGCTGGGAATGTCGAGCCAGGCGCTGCGCACCGGCGAGGCAAACAGGCCGGACTGCGAACAGAAGTGGCAATCCTCGGGGCAGCCACCGGTTTTCAGGCTGATGATGCCTTCGACCTCAACCTCGGGACCGCACCAGGCCATCCGCACTTCATGCGCCAGCGCGAGCAGGTCTTCGAGCCGTTCGTCGGGCAGCTGCAACACCTCGAGCACCTGCTGCTGGCTCAGTCCCTCACCGTTTTCGAGCACTTGGCGACGGGCCACGGCCAAGATGTCGGTGCTGTCGGTGTCGAGTGTTGACCGAGTCGCCGCCTGAGTCACCAGCTACTCCTTTGTGTCGTCCTAGTTGGTCCACGCACACAGGACGCAAACGGGTCCCCGGCTCAATGCAGCCTGCGTTAGACGGTGCAAGGCTAGGCTAGCGGTGTGCACCTGCACAAACGTGACGCGGTCGGATCGGCCGCCGCCGGGTACCCAGCCGGGGTAGGCAGTTTTTCCCCGGAAGCGAACACGATATGAGTAGTCCACACGTCACTTACGTGGCACATCATTGGCTTTTGTTGGCCGGCCCCGCTTTTTTCCCAGCGGTGGTCGTTGTCGGCGTGGTCCTTTATGTCGCGATCAAAGACCGGCGACGCGCCGAAGGCGACGAGCAGACCGGTATCGCCGACACCGTCGATGACAAGCGTGAATGATCCGCGACAGCAGCAAAATCAATCGAAGTTTGAACGTAGCCCCCGCAGGCAACCTACCGTGAAGTAAGTTTTCCGCCCGAGGCTTTCGGGCGGCCACAGCGCAGTGGGAGGAAATACGGTGGAGCTGACAGTTCTGGCAGATCCGCCGGCGCGTGGCGCCGGCCTCGACCAGGTGATAGGTCTGTCGATCGCGGCCATGGTGATCGGCGCGGTCATGTTGTACGTCGGTTGGGCGCATCGCGCGCACCGGATCACGTGGTTAACGAGCATTGCGGAATGGCTGGGCGCAAAGTTCGACCGCCCGTCGTGGGTCGCGCTGCCCGTCCTGGTGTTCACCACCTCGATCATCTGCGCCCTGTTCGGGTTCATCTGGGACGTCAGTTGGCATATCGGCAACGGCCGCGATCCCGGTCCGCTCGCCAACCCGGCGCACTACTTCATCATCATCGGCCTGTTCGGCATCTTCGTGGCCGGCGCGTTGGCCGTGGTCTTGCCGTTCGACAAGCCGGGCCCGGCGGCGCTGCGCATCACCCGCAACTGGCACGCGCCGGTCGGCGGGTTACTGATGGCAGCCTGCGGAATGTACGCGATGATCGGCTTCCCGCTCGACGACGTCTGGCATCGCATCTTCGGCCAGGACGTGACGCTGTGGGGTCCCACCCACCTGATGATGATCGGTGGCGCCAACTTCTCCCTCTTCGCGGTGCTGATGCTGGAGTACGAGGGCAGGCGGTACCTGGAAGCGAACGCGCCTGTCGGTGGCGCAGTCGAGCGGAAAGACCGCCCCTTCGTCCGATTCGTGCGCTATCTGTCCTGCGGTGGGTTGTTGATCGGAATGTCGGTCTATCAGATCGAATTCGACTTCGGTGTGCCTCAGTTCCGGCTGGTGTTCCAGCCGATGCTGATCGCGGCGGCCGCCGCCATCGGAACCATCGTCGCGCGCATCACGCTGGGCCGCGGGGCGGCGGTCATCGCGGCGTTGTTCGCCATCGCGCTGCGGGGCGGCGTCGCCCTAGTTGTGGGACCAGTGTTGGGTGCCGCGATCAACTGGTTCCCGCTGTATCTCGGCCCCGCAATCGTGGTCGAGTTACTGGCCTTGACCCCGCTGTTCCGCCGGCCGATCTGGTTCGGCGCGGTCGCTGGTCTCGGCATCGGCACTGTCGGTCTATGGCTGGAGTCGCTGTGGATCGGGGCTGTCTACCACTACCCGTGGCCGATAACGCTGTGGCGCGAGGCGCTGCCGACGGCGGTCCCGGTTGCTGTGTTGACCGGTATCTGCGCGGCGCTGCTCGGCATGGTTCTCACCGGCCAGCGTCTGCCGGGCAGGGCGTTCGGCATCACCGCGGTGGCGCTCACGGTGCTCGTCATCGGCGGCACGGTGGCCAACGGCTTGCATATTTCCGTGCCCAAGCAGGACACCGCGACGGTCAAGTTGACCGATCTGCCCAGCGCACCAGGACAGCGGATGGTGTCGGCCGACGTGCAGATCAATCCGCCCGATCTGATTGGGCCTCACCCGGATTGGGTCACGGTGCTGGCCTGGCAGGGCAAGATGGAGAACGAACGCGGCCTGATGATCGACCGGCTGACCAGGGTCGGACCGGGGCACTATGTGTCGAATCGCCCGCTTCCGGTGTGGGGCACGTGGAAGACGTTGGTACGCATCCAGGATGGCCGGACACTGGCGGCGGTGCCGATCTGGGCGCCTGCGGACGAGGCGATCCCGGTCAAGGAGATTCCGGTGCAGCTCAACAGCACCCGGCCGCTCGCGTTCGAGGTCTCGATCCTGCAGCGTGAACGCGACCCGGGTGTCCCGGCGTGGCTGTTCACCGCAGGCGGTGTTGTCGTGCTGTTCTTCACCTTGACCGTCATCAGCGTGCTGACCTGGGGTGCCGGCCGGATCAATGCGAAGGACACCGCGCCGCCGCAACCACAGGAACCGGCATTGGACCACTCCACCTCGAAGGCTGCATGACGGCGGTCGGGCTGCGTCCGACGTTGGTGTTCCTTGCGGTGGTCGGGACGACAGTGGCACTGGCGGGGTGCGGTAGCTCGTCGAAAACGGCTACCGGCCAGGGGCTTTCGGTCAACGTGACCATAGCCCACGGACAGGTCACGCCGGCCAACGTCACGCTGCAGGCCACCGTGCGACAGCCGATCACGCTGCATGTCACCAGCGACGCCGCTGATGAGTTGCACGTGCACTCGGTGCCTGATCACAAGTTCGAGGTCGCTGCGGCCGCCAACCAGACGTTCCAGTTCAGCGTCGACGTCCCGGGCAACGTCGACGTCGAGCTGCATCACCTAGATCGGACGGTCGCCACCATTCAAGTGCGCCCGTGACAGCAAGCGTCCTTGCGCACGGACTCGGCGGGTCGAGCGATCTTCCGGTCCCGTATGCCTTCTCGGTGATCGGCGCAGCATGGGCGTTGACGTTCACCTTCGCGCTGGTCGCGTTTGCATGGCGGCGCCCTCGGTTTGATCCGCTCAGACCGGTCCGGCCGTTGCCGGCGGCAGTGACGACGCTGGTGGATTCGCGGGTGACGCGTAGCATCGCGGCGGTCGCGACGTTGGCATTCGCCGGATGGACACTGCTAGCCGGATTGTGTGGGCCGCAGACCCAGGCCAATGCGTTGCCCGAGGTCTTCTACGTGCTGTTGTGGGTCGGGCTGGTGGCGGTGTCGCTGCTCATCGGACCGGTGTGGCGAGTCATCTCCCCGGTGCGAACGATCTATCTACTGCTGCAACGCATTATGCCTGAGCGCGTGGCTCGCCCGCCACTGTCCTACCCGGAGTCCTGGGGATATCGCCCGGCCGCCTTGGGTCTGTTCGCGTTCGTCTGGCTGGAACTGGCCAGCCCCAACCCCGCCGCGCTGCCCTGGGTCAAGACCTGGCTGCTGGTGTACACCGTGGTGCTGCTGGCCGGCGCGTGGCTGTGCGGGCAACGGTTCTTCGCCCGAGCCGACCCGTTCGGGGTCTACAGCATGGCGGTGTCGCGGCTTTCGCCGTTTCGCCGCGACTCGAAGACCGGGAAGATCGGACTCGGCAACCCGTTCGACAATCTACTCTCACTGCCCATTCGGCCGGGCGTCGTCGCCGTACTGGCAGTCTTGCTCGGCTCCACCGCATTCGACAGCTTTTCGTCGTCGGCGACGTGGCGCAATTTCGCCGATCAACTCGCTAGAGCTGTGCACGTTGTGCCGGTGACGGTTTCGCTGTCCGCGCTACGAACCGTCGGGCTGTTGTTCTTCGTCGCGGTGGTGGCGACGACGTTCTCACTGGCCGCCCGCGCGACAGGCGGACTAGACCGTGAACAGCGCCGCGCACTGCCCGGCGAACTGGCGCATTCGCTGATCCCCATCGTGGTGGGCTACATCTTCGCCCACTATCTGTCGTATCTGGTGGAGCGCGGTCAGCAGGCCGTCATCGCGCTGGCAGATCCGCTCGGCAAGAACTGGAACCTGCTCGGGCTGGGGCACTTACACGTCGCCTACGTGCTGTCCCTGCATCCCACGGTGCTCGCCGTCATCAAGGTGACGTCGGTGGTGACCGGACACATCGTCGCGGTGATCGCCGCACACGACAAAGCACTGCGTCTGCTGCCGACGGGCCACCAACTGACCGGCCAGCTCACCATGATGCTGGTCATGGTGAGCTACACCTTCACCGGGCTGTATCTGCTGTTCAGCGCCTAGCGACGACCGTCATTCGAGAACGTCGTCATGTAGGTCTGCGAACAGTTCGGTGTTACGGCTGTAGTCGACGGGGACGTCGATGATGGTCACGCCGGGCTTGGTCAGCGAGTGGGTGAACGCCTGCTCGAATTCGGCGATGTCGCCGATGCGGATCCCGGTGGCGCCGAACGCCGCGGCGTAGTGCGTGATGTCGTAGTCGCCCAATTGCACACCCGACGAGCGGCCGTACTTCAGTTCCTCCTGGAACGCCACCATGTTGTAGGTGTTGTCGCGCATGATGACGTGCGTGAAGCTCAGGCCCAACCTCGTCGCGGTCTCCAACTCTTGTGCGCTGAAAAGGAATCCACCGTCGCCCGAAACCGACAGCACCGGGGTGCCTGGTCGCACAATCGCCGCGGCCATCGCCCACGGTAACGCCACGCCGAGGGTTTGCTGGCCGTCGGAGAACAACAGTCGCCGAGGCTGGTAGACCCGGAAGTGCCGGGCCAGGTAGATGTAGTGCGATCCCACGTCGCAGGCGATGGTGGCGTCGTCGTCAATGAGGTCACGGATCTTCAGCACCACCGCTGCCGGATTGAGGCCGGAGGCCGTCAACGGTCGAGTGCGGGCGTCCTCGTCGATGTCTCGCAGTGCCGCACGTTGCTTGGCGATGTCGGCACTGACGGTGTCGTTCAGCCGCAGTCCGGTCAACGGCCCGATCAACGCGGTCAGCGTCGCAGCGATGTCGCCGCGCAACTCGAGCGTCGGCTGGTAGTGGTTGTCGATGTCGGCCGGCATCTCGTCGATGTGGATCAGCGGGCGCGCCGGATGCCAATTCCACAGTCGCGGATCGTATTCCACGGGATCGAAACCGACTGTCACCACGACGTCGGCATGGCCGATCAGGATGTCACCGGGCTGGTTGCGAAACAGGCCGACGCGACCGACGAAGTGATCCTCGAGTTCGCGCGACACCACGCCTGCTGCCTGAAAGGTCTCGACGACGGGCAGGTCGGTGACCGCCAGCAACTCGCGCAGCGCTGCGCATGGCCCGGGCTCACCCGCCCGAACGCCGACAAAGAGAACTGGACGTTGCGCTGCACGAATCAGGCCGGCCGCCTCGGCGATTCGATCCGCCGGCGCGGGCCCCAGCGCGGGCACCGGCGACGGTTCGACGATCGCCGCCGAGGTAGAGGCTGCCAACACGTCGGCGGGCAGCACCACCGCGGCGGCGCCGCGGGGCGGTGTGAGCGCGATGCGGATCGCGTTGGCGATCGCCTCCGGCACGTTGTCGGGGTCGTTGACCTCGCCGGTGTATTTCGTGAATGGCTTCAGCGCCGCAACGGCATCCATCGATTGGTGGGTCCGCTTGAGGCGATCGGCACGCTGGACCGCACCACAGATCGCCACCATGGGGTCTTGCTCGGTGGTCGCGGTGATCAGACCGGTGGCCAGGTTCGTGGTGCCCGGTCCTGATGTCACCAGCGCAACGCCTGGTGTGCCGGTCAGCCGTCCGACCGCAGCGGCCATGAACGCCGCGTTCTGCTCGTGGCGGCAGACCACCAATCGCGGGCCACCGTCGGCCAGGGCATCGAAGACGGCGTCGATCTTGGCTCCGGGCACGCCGAAGATGTACTGAACGCCGTAGGCCGCGAGAGTCTCGACCACACGTTGAGCGGATCGCACCTCGTCGTTGCTCAGGTCACCCTCCCTCGGTGCGGCGGATCTCGTTGTTCATGTCGGCTCTATCCAGCTCTGCAGCAAGGAATTCCGGTGTCCGCGGCAGACTCAGATGCAGATCGGAACGCACACTGATCTCGACGCGGCCCTGGGTCAACCGGTAATCGAGCGCGTGTCCGCCGTGCCGGCGGTCGGCGTCGACGAAGTGGGAATGGTAACCGGCGACCGAGATGCCCTGCTCGTACTCGGGCATCCGAAATCCGGCCAGCGTGCCGATGACGTCGGTGAAGGTCACTTCCTGCTGATCGTGGGTGGCCTCACTGAACGGCGGATAGGGCCGGTGTTGCGCGGTGACCGTGCGGGTGTGAATTTCGCTGAAATAACCGGTGACCCGCACGGCGACGATGAGGTTCGCGCTCGGAAGCGACTCGTCGATACGCGTTTTCAGGCCGGCACGATCCACCGGCGCCGACACCTCGAATGCGTGGTCGGCGTCGAACCAGGTGACCACGGCGAACGGGGTGCGCTGGCCCGACTCGGCGACGTGGGCGCTGCCGTCGCTGCGCAACTGATAGCAGACCCCGTCCAGCACCAGCATTTCGCCGTCCAGACCGTTGAAGGTCCCCAAGCCGAAATCGCCGTGCTGCAACAACTCTCGGATCGTGACGTCGCCGTCGTAGACGCCGTCGAGCAGCGCGCTCATCGTCGAGGTCTGGTAGACCTCGTTGCCGTGGCGATGCGAGAGGATCGCGTGCAGCCAGCCACGCAAAACGCCCACTGCGGACTCGGCCGAGTCAAAAGCCATGGTGGGTCACCAAACCCATGCGCCGGGTAGCGAAGCGCCACCACCGAAGCTCGGCTCGACGGCGAGCCCAAGCGACCGCAGCGTGCCGGCGAGGTGTGTCTGCACGGCCTCCAGAGTCCGCTGCAGATCGCCGTCGCGCAGGGCTTCGGCGATGTGACGGTGCTCGTCAAGGATGTTCGCCATCCGCTGCTTGTCATGAATCAGCGACTCCCCGGTCATGCGCATCTGACGGTCGCGCAGCGATGAATGGAAGTCGGAAAGTATGACGTTCCCCGACCCCTCGAGAGTGACCTCATGATAGCTGCGGTCGGCCTGGACGAAATCGTGCCAATTCGCAGCGGCCGCTGCGTCGCTTTGCCGTTGCATCTCCGCGGACAGTCGCTCGAATACCGCCGTGCAGGCCGCCGGCCCACTCGCGACCACCTTGGCGGCCGCAAACTGTTCCAGGAGCAGCCTTGCCTCGATGACGGCGCGCGCTTCATCCGAGGACACCGGCACAACAAGCGCGCCGCGCTGCGGGTACAACCGGAGCAGCCCCTCGGCCTCCAGTCGTAGAAAGGCCTCGCGCACCGGAGTCCGTGACATCCCGAGCGCGTTGGCGACCTCACCCTCGCTGATCAACTCCCCACCCGGAAACGCTCCGGTAAGCACCCGGGTTTTGACGTAATCGAGCGCGCGGTCCTTGGCCGCCGGTCGGCCGCTCCCAGTCGCCTTGGCCATCGCACCACACTCTCTGCAGCTAAGCCGTATCCCACTTGTATCCCTGACGAGTACTTCGTCATATTACCGCTGATCAGCCCCTGCGTTCTGGTACATGGTCTCGTGACAATTGCAACTGAGATACAAGTTAGATATTATTTAAGTACAAGCTACGCATGGATAGGAGAACCTCGTGAGCATCGCGAACCCGCAGCATTCAGTCGCCGAATCGATGGATCTGGATCCGACCACGCCCGCGCCGGCGGTCAATGTCGCCGAGTACGGCTTCGAAGGCCGATTCGAAGAGTGGGCCGACGAAGCCCGCTATTTCGAGTACTCCAAGGCCGCCAACCCCATCGGGTCGGGCGATGCACCGCAGGTGCCGATCGTCCAGTTCGGCCCCGAGCTCTACCTGGACGAACCGACCGGCGTGGTGTCGCTGGACCTGTCGACCGAGCTGGGGATCACCGACGGTCCGGCGACCAGCCCCGCGCTACTGGCCAACTTCCTGCGCATCCGCGCCGGGGAGCAGATCGACACCAGCCCGAACGCGACCAGTCAGCTGTACTACGCGTTGTACGGGCGAGGCTTCGCCGCCGTCAACGGCCGCCTGGTGCGGTGGGAAAAGGGCGACTTTCTGACCCTGCCCGCTGGATCCCACGCAGTGTTCTACGCCGACACGGACGCGGCCATGTACTGGGTGCACGATGAACCCCTGTTGCGCTATCTGGGTGCCGATGCCACCCGACCCAGGTTCCGGCCCACCAAGTTCCGCCGCGCCGACGCCGTCGCCAAACTTCAGGAGATCGCGTCCCGTCCCGGCGCCAACGACAAAAGCCGGGTCAGCGTCTTGCTGGCCAATGCCGAGCAGGAGCAGACCCTGACCATCACCCACGTGCTGTGGGCCATGGTCGGCGTCCTGCCGGCAGGCCAGGACCAGCGTCCGCACCGGCACCAGTCGGTTGCCCTGGACCTGATCCTCGATGCGCCGCCGAGCGGCTGTTACAGCCTGCTGGGCACCCGACTCGACTCGCGCGGGGAGATCGCCGATCCGATTCGGGTGGACTGGCAGTCCGGCGGTGCCTTCACCACCCCGGCGGGCATGTGGCATGCCCACTACAACGAGACCGACACCCCGGCGCACTTGATTCCCGTCCAGGACGCCGGACTGCAGACCTACCTGCGCAGTCTCGACATCAAGTTCACCCAGCGTCGCGATGCGGTTGCCGGCTGATCCCTAGCCAAAGCCGAATGGTGATGATCTACTCAGCTGCAACGGTTTTAAGCTTCGAGCGCATCAGTTTGAGTCCAGCGACGTCCTCAGACACGGGAGAAATGCATGGCGAAAGTTCTGCTCGTCCTCTATCCGGATCCGGTCTCGGGCTATCCCCCGGTTTATGCGCGCGACAGCATTCCGGCGCTGCACGGCTACCCCGGCGGTCAAACCCTGCCGAGCCCGTCGGCGATCGATTTCACTCCGGGTGAGTTGCTCGGCTGCGTGTCCGGTGAGCTCGGACTGCGGGCATTCCTGGAGAGCGGCGGGCACGAGTTGGTCGTGACATCGGACAAGGAAGGCCCGGACTCGGCATTCGAACGCGAGTTGCCTGACGCTGATGTCGTTATCTCCCAGCCGTTTTGGCCGGCGTATCTGACCGCCGAACGGATCGCGAAAGCGAAGAACCTCAAGTTGGCTCTCACCGCGGGGATCGGTTCGGACCACGTCGATCTCGACGCAGCGATAGCCCGCGGGCTCACCGTCGCCGAGGTCACCTTCTGCAACAGCATCAGCGTCGCCGAACACGCCGTCATGCAGATCCTGGCACTGGTGCGCAACTTCGTCCCCTCCCACCAGTGGGTGACCGACGGCGGCTGGAACATCGCCGACTGCGTCGAACGCGCCTACGACGTCGAGGGCATGGACGTGGGCGTCATCGCGGCCGGCCGCATCGGGCTGGCCACCCTGCGCCGAATGGCGCCCTTCGATGTCAACCTGCACTACACCGACACCCGCCGGTTGCCCGACGAGGTCGAAAAGGAAATGAACGTCACCTATCACCCCGACGCTGCGTCGTTGGCGAGCTCGGTCGACGTCGTTTCGATCCACGCGCCGCTGCATCCGCAGACCTATCACCTGTTCGACGAAAAGCTGATCGCCTCGATGCGCCGCGGCTCCTACATCGTGAACACGGCTCGCGCCGAGATCTGTGTGCGCGACGCGGTGGTGGCAGCGCTGAAGAGTGGTCAGTTGGCCGGCTACGCCGGCGATGTGTGGTACCCGCAGCCGCCGCCGGCGGACCACCCGTGGCGCAGCATGCCGAACGAGGCCATGACGCCACACGTGTCGGGCACCACGCTGTCGGCGCAGGCCCGTTACGCCGCAGGCGCCCGGGAGATTATGGAGGACTTCTTCGCCGACAAGCCGATCCGCGATGAATATCTGATCGTCTCCGGTGGCGGGTTGGCCGGAACCGGCAAAGCGTCCTACACCGCGGGCAGTGGCGCCAGCCCGGGTAGCAGCGGCAAGTAGGTCAGCCGATCGGGTACTCGACGCGCTCGGTGCCGTCCCAGCGACGCAGGCCGGCGACGGCGCCGTGAATCTCCGGCGGATCGCCGGCGACGTGGACGGCTTGCCCGAGTTGGGGACCCCCGACTCGGCGGCCCACCGTCACGTGTGCCGTCCACTGACCGGGCAGGCTGTGCGGCATCGGGTCGGGCAGCAAGTAGGGCGCGCAGATTCGGTGTACCTCGGCGTGCAGAGCCAATAGCTCTGCCGTCGGCACAATCAGGCGGGCCAGCACGGCGTTGGATCTGCCGAACAGCAGCGGCGCTCCGACGGTGCACGCCAGGGGCAGCCGTCGCGCCACCGGCGTCAACAGCGGATCGACATCGGCCATGATCCGTTCGGCGACCGCCAGCGTCACATGCGGCCGTCCGGCCGGGGCCCGCGCGGGCATGTCCGCCGCGGCCAGCTCATCCCAGATCCGGCGAAGTGCGGCCTCGGTGTCGGCGTCGAAGAGCAACTCGACCGAGTGGACCATCAGCGGACCAGGGCGGTCAGCCAGCGGCGGTCGAATGCGTGCGCGCTCATCGCATTGAACTCGGCGGCGCTCATCAATCCCGCCCCGGCAGGCAACGCCGCACGCAGTGGCGCCTTAAGCGGAGCCAGCTGCGCCAGCGCAGACCTGTTCGTGGTCTCCACCACCCCGGGTTGCCGCGGCCAGTTGCCGATCACCAAACCCGCGCAGAAAAGCTTATGTGCGACAAGCGATTCCACGGTCAACGCAGTGTGGTTGAGGGTTCCGAGCTCGGCAGTGGCCACCACCAGGACAGCCGCGTCCAGGTCGGCCGCGAGATCCCGCAGCGTCACACCGCCCTCGGCAAGTTCGACGACCAAGCCGCCGGCCCCTTCGACCAAGGTCAACTGTCCGGGATGGTCGACCGCGCGAATCAGTTTCAGAACAGTGCTGCGGGTGGGCAACGACTTGCCGGCCTGCTCAGCAGCGGCCAGCGGCGCCAACGGCTGCGGGTATCGCGCCAGCCCGACCACTTTGGTCAACCCGGTCAGCCGGGTCACTTCAGCGAGGTCGTCGTCACCGGCGTCGGTGCCGGTCTGCACGGGTTTGCACACCGCGACGTCAAGGCCGGCTTGGCGCCCGGCTGACGCCAGGGCCGCGGTGGCGATGGTCTTGCCGACCCCGGTCCCTGTCCCGGTGACGACCAGGACCGTCAACGCCGTGCCGCGCCGAGCACGTCGGTCAGCACGGCGCGGGCCAGTTCGAGATCGTCGGGATTCAGTGACGCCCGGGCGGTCAGGCGCAGCCGCGATGTGCCCGCGGGCACCGTCGGCGGGCGGAAGCAGCCCACCCGCACACCGGCGTCCAGGCACGCGGTCGCGGCAGCCAGCGCCACTTCCGGCGCGCCCAGGATCACCGAGACGACCGCCGACTGCGGCACATTGGCGACATCGCAGATTTGCGCCAGCGTGCCCGCGTGCTGCAGCACCGCGTCCGGCCGCCAGGTCTCGGCGGCCAGCACCCGCAGCGCGGCCAGCGCGGCACCGACCGCTGCCGGCGCCAGACCGGTGTCGAAGATGAACGTCCGCGCCGAGTCGATGAGGTGATCGCGCACGGCCACTGAACCGAGCACCGCACCCCCCTGGCTGCCCAGCGCTTTCGACAGCGTGGTGGTCATCACCACATCGGGCGCGCCGGCCAATCCCAACTCGTGCAGCAACCCGCGCCCCTCGCCGCGCACACCGAGGCCGTGCGCCTCGTCGACGATGAGCAGCGCCCGGTGCTTACGGCACACCTCGCGCAATTGCTGCAGCGGAGCCAGGGCGCCGTCGGTGGAGAACACCGACTCGGTGATGACGACTGCCCGTTCCTCGTCCCGGGAGGCAAGCGCGGCATCGACGGCATTCAGGTCGCGGTGCGGGGTCACCACCACCCGGGCTCGCGAGAGCCGGCAAGCGTCGACCAGCGAAGCGTGTGAGGAGGCGTCTGACACCACCAGCGAGCCCGGGCCGGACAGTCCGACAACCGCGCCGAGATTTGCAGTGTAACCCGACGAGAACACCAAACCTGCTGCGGCGCCGACGAATTCGGCGAGGACGGACTCGAGCTCCTCATGCAGCTGGGTGTTGCCGGTGACCAGCCGCGACCCGGTGGCACCGGCGCCCCAGGTGCGCAGCGCGTCCACCCCGCCGTCGATGACGTCTGGATGCTGCGACAGACCGAGGTAGTCGTTGGACGCCAGATCGAGCTCGGTGGCCACGGCGGGACGCGGCCGCAGCGCGCGCCGCAACCCGGCCTCTCGGCGCTGTTGGGCATGCGTCTCCAGCCAGGCTAGCGGTGAAGTATCGATCTGCGTCATCGCGCTAAATCCTACGAGAGCCGGTGAGACGGGCGACCTCAAGCATCGCGAAGGTGACCTGTGCGATCTCCTGCGGAGTGCAGATGAACGGCGGCATCGCGTACACCAGGTTGCGGAACGGACGCAGCCACACCCCGAGGTCCAGTGCCGCTGGTGTGGCGAGCGTCAAGTCGACGGGACGGTCGCACTCGATGACGCCGATGGCTCCGCACACGCGGACGTCGGTCACCCCCGGCAGAGTCCGCGCCGGCTGCAGGCCTGTGGTCAGCCCGGCGCTGATCTCGGCAACCGCCCCGCGCCAATCCTGACCGAGCAGCAACTCAACCGCCGCCACCGAAACCGCGCAGGCCAGCGGGTTGGCCATGAACGTGGGCCCGTGCATCAGCGCGCCGGCCTCACCGGAGCTGATGGTGTGCGCGACGTCGGTGGTGCACAGAGTCGCGGCCATGCTCAGGTAGCCGCCGGTCAGCGCCTTGCCGACGCACATGATGTCGGGGCTGACGCCGGCGTGGTCGGCGGCGAACAGTTCGCCGGTTCGGCCGAACCCGGTGGCGATCTCGTCGAAGATCAACAGCACGTCGTGGCGGCGGCAGATCTCCTGCAGGTCGGTCAGGTAGCGCGGGTCGTGAAAGCGCATCCCACCGGCTCCTTGAACCACCGGCTCGACGACGACGGCGGCCAGTTCGGCCGCGTGGTCGGCCAGCTGCGTCTCGAACGCCGCGCTGTAAGCGGCGTCGTAGTCCCGGGGGACCTGCGGGGCGAACACCTGCGACGCCAAAGCGGAGTTTTCTCCAGCCCATAGCTTGTGCATCCCGCCGTCGGGGTCGCAGATGCTCATCGGGGTGAAGGTGTCGCCGTGGTAGCCGCCCCGCCAGGTCATCAGCCGTCCCTTGCCGGGCAAGCCGCGGCCACGCCAGTACTGCAGCGCCATCTTGACGGCGACCTCGACCGACACCGAGCCCGAGTCGCTGAAGAAGACCGTCTCCAGACCTGCCGGAGTGATGTCGACCAGCAGCTGGGCCAACCGGGCGGCGGGCTCGTGGGTCAGCCCGCCGAACATGACGTGGCTCATCGTCGACAGCTGCGCGGTCAGCGCCGCGTCCAAAACCGGATGGCCGTGGCCGTGGATGGCTGTCCACCAGGAGCTCATCGCGTCGAGGGCCTCGACCTGCTCACCGTCGCGGACCAGCGTGAGCCAGGCGCCACGTGCCCCGACGGCTACCACCGGGGGCACGGCTTCAGCGCCGATCGTGCTGTAAGGGTGCCAGAGGTGGGCCGCATCGATCGCGCTGATCTGCTCGGGCGTGAGCCCGGGAGTCGCCGCGGCCATAAGGACTGAGGGTAAAGCAGCCTTCGACGCGCCTGCGACGATGCAGAGCGAAGCGATGAGGAGGAGCGGCGGCACGTCGACGCGCCGGCGCCGAGCAATCGGTCGCGCAAAAGCCGGGCATCCGGCAGCATTGGGGAACGATGGTTTCGCCGAAGCATTTCGACAACCGCGATCACGCCGACTCCGACTCTCCAGCGCCGGTGCTACGGCTTCGACTCGTCCCGTGGGACCTCTGCGGCCTCATTGCGGTGTGGGTCCTGCTGCTGTTCATCGTCTTTACGACAGATTGGTATTCGACGCTGTTCGGTTTCATGAAGGACGTCTGCACGGGCGACGACTGTCCGCCCGTGCCATTCGGCGTCGACTTCTACATATTCCCGGTGGTGTGGGGCGGAATCGGCGCGGCAGTGGCGGCGGCGTTGATCGGGCCGGTGGTGTCGCTGCTCAAGGGTTGGTATCTGTCTTTCTGGCCGCCGCTGGCGATCGCCATCGTGCTGTTCTGCTCGGTGGCCGGCTCGCTGCTGACCGCCTATTGCGGTACTTACTGGCACGGCGAATCCGTACTCGGGTGAGAGCGAAATCACAACTGCGCGCACCAGATTGAGGCTCTGACCAGCGAGCGATCACCGTTCGGTCACGGTACGACAAATAATCCCTCTCTCGACCCTCAGTCAGTGGCCTACGCGGGCATTTGTTGCCACAGTGTCCGTAGTGACTGTTGTGAAATCCGCGATTTACCGCCGGACGCACGTCGACGACGACAGGTAGCGGCGTACGACCCCCAACGGGGCGGGCCGGCGCACCGGACTCCGCGGTGAATCGCACGGACTGGCGGCGGACGCGCGAAGTCACCGCGCTGACGTCACAGAGAGAGGTGATCGACATGAAACTCAACTACGCGGCCCCGCTCGGCCTGGCCCTACTGCTGGCGCTTCCCATGGTCAACCCCGACGTCGCGGGAGCCGACCCGGGCGGCCCGACCCTGGTGGGTTATCAGCAGTCGACCAACTACGCGATTCAGCGCGCGGTGTCTCAGCGCAACGTGCCGTATCTGTATGGCGGCGGCGACGCCGCAGGCCCCACCCGCGGCACCGGGCTGAAAGCCAACATCGTGGGCTTCGACGCCTCGGGCCTGATCCAATACGCCTACGCCGGCGCCGGCGTGAAGATGCCGCGCACCTCCGCCGAGCAGTGCAACGTCGGCCGCAAAGTCACGCCGGCCCAGGCACGCCCGGGCGATCTGCTTTGCTACGGGCCCGGCGGAACCCAGAGCGTGGCGATGTATCTGGGCAACAACCAAATGATCGAGGCCACTGAGCCTGCCGTCACGGTGACGGCGGCGCGCACCAACGGAATGTTGCCGTACCTGACTCGCATCCTGGAGTCCTGACCGACGGCTTGTTTTGACCAGCCGCGACGGCCCGCGGGTTGGGTAGATTGTCTGTCAATCATGTTGACCGTCTCCCCGACCCGTCCGGCCGTCGCCGGCGTTTCGGACACCGCTCAGCTCGCGGCGGGAAACCGGAAAGCCGGCTTCTACCGCCTCGATCTCGACGGTCTGCGCGGCATCGCGATCGCACTGGTCGCGATGTTCCACGTCTGGTTCGGCCGAGTCTCCGGCGGGGTGGACGTGTTTCTGGCCCTGTCGGGCTTCTTCTTCGGCGGGAAACTGCTGCGCGCGGCCCTCAATCCCGCGTCATCGCTGTCGCTGGTACCCGAAGTCGTTCGGCTGGTTCGCCGACTGCTGCCTGCCCTTGTCGTGGTCTTGGCCGCCTGCGCGGTGTTGACCGTCCTGATACAGCCGCAGACCCGCTGGGAGACCTTCGCCGACCAGAGCCTGGCCAGCCTCGGGTACTACCAGAACTGGGAGTTGGCCAGCACGGTCGCCGACTATCTGCGGGCCGGCGAGGCGGTCAGTCCCCTGCAACACATCTGGTCGATGTCGGTACAGGGCCAGTTCTACATCGCGTTCCTGGCGCTGGTTTTCGGGTTCGCTTTTCTCTTGCGACGCCGGCTCGGCGACCGGCTGCGGATCGCGTTCGTGTTGTTGCTCAGCGCTTTGACGGTGGCGTCGTTCGTCTACGCGATCATCGACCATCAAGCCAACCAGTCGATGGCGTACTACAACAGCTTTGGGCGGGCGTGGGAGTTGTTGCTCGGCGCGCTCGCCGGCGCGCTGGTCCCCTACGTCCGCTGGCCGATGTGGCTGCGCACCGCGGCCGCCACGATCGCGTTGCTCGCGGTGCTGTCCTGCGGAGCACTCATCGACGGCGTCAAGCAATTCCCCGGGCCGTGGGCGCTGGTCCCCGTCGGCGCGGCCCTGCTCTTCATCCTGGCCGGCGCCAACCGTGCGAACGGTGACACCTTGCCGCTGCCCAACCGGCTGCTGGCGACAGGCCCGTTGGTCCGGCTGGGCGAGATCGCCTACTCGCTGTATCTGTGGCACTGGCCGCTGCTGATCTTCTGGCTCGCCTACACCGGCCACCCGCACGTGAACGTCGTCGAAGGCGCGGCGGTGCTGCTGGTCTCGGGCGTGCTGGCCTATCTGACGAACCGGTTCGTCGAGGAGCCGCTGCGGCATCGCGGCCCTGCCCTCGCCGCGCCGGAGGCGGTGCCGGTCGTCCCGTGGCGGACGCGGCTGCGCCGGCCCACCCTGGTGCTGGGTTCGGTGATCGGGCTGCTCGGCGTGACACTCACGGCGACGGCGTTCACCTGGCGCGAGCACGTCAGCGTGGAACGCGCCGACGGCAGAGAACTGCTCTCTTTGAACCCGCACGACTATCCCGGTGCCCGAGCGTTGATCAACCACATGCGGGTGCCGGCCTTGCGGATGCGGCCGACGGTGCTGGAGGCCCAGGAGGACTACCCACCGTCCACCCGCGACGGGTGCATCAGCGACTTCCTCGACACGTCGCTGATCACCTGCGTCTACGGCGACAAGAACGCCACCCGGACGGTCGCGCTGGCCGGCGGCTCGCACGCGGAACACTGGCTGACCGCCCTCGACATCCTCGGCCGCAGACACCACTTCAAGGTCGTCACCTATCTCAAGATGGGCTGCGCGCTATCCACCGAGAAAATGCCGCGCGTGATGGGCAACAACGACCCGTATCCGCAGTGTCGCGACTGGGTGCCCAAAGCCATGGCCGAGGTCATCGCCGACCACCCCGACTTCGTGTTCACCACGTCGACCCGCCCGTGGAACATTAAGCCTGGCGATGTGATGCCGGGCACCTACGTCGGAATCTGGCAAGCGTTCTCCGACAACAACATTCCGATCCTGGCCATGCGTGACACCCCGTGGCTGGTCAAGGATGGACAGCCGTTCAACCCGTCGGACTGCCTGGCCAAGGGCGGCGACACGGAGTCGTGCGGCATCAAGCGGTCCGAAGTACTGTCCGACCGCAACACCACCCTGGATTTCGTCGGGCAGTTCCCCATGCTCAAACCCCTGGATATGAGCGACGCGGTCTGCCGACGCGACGTCTGCCGCGCCGTCGAGGGAAATGTGTTGGTGTATCACGACGCCCACCACCTATCAGCCACCTACATGCGGACTTTGACCCCCGAGTTGGCTCGGCAGATGGCGGCCGCCACCGGTTGGTGGTGACACGCCCGCACGGCGAGATCCGGTCCGTCGCCACTAAGGTCGAGTGATGCCCTCGTCAGACCCGAACAGTGGCGCCGCGGCAGCTTCACCCCCGTTGACCACGGTATGGCCCGGAAGCGCCTATCCACTGGGCGCCACTTTCGACGGTGGCGGCACCAACTTCGCGCTGTTCTCCGAAATCGCCGACGAAGTCGAGTTGTGCCTGATCGACGACGACGGTGAGGAAACGCGCCTCCGCCTCGACGAGGTCGACGGATACGTGTGGCACGCCTACCTGCCGAACGTCAGCCCGGGTCAGCGCTACGGGTTTCGGATACACGGGCCGTTCGACCCGGCCGCCGGCCACCGATGCGACCCCAGCAAGCTGCTGCTCGATCCGTACGGAAAGTCGTTCGACGGCGAATTCAAGTTCGGTCAGGCGCTGTTCTCCTATGACCTGGCCGTCGCGGCCGAGGACCCCGCCGAGAGCGGCACCCCACCGCAGATCGACTCCCGTGGCCACACCATGACCTGCGTGGTGATCAATCCATTCTTTGACTGGGCGACCGATCGCGCGCCGCGCACGCCGTATCACGAGACGGTCATCTACGAAGCGCACGTCAAGGGCATGACCCAGACCCATCCCGCGGTCCCTGAGGCGCTGCGCGGCACCTACGCCGGCCTCGCGCACCCGGCGATCATCGAGCACCTCAAATCGCTGAATGTCACCGCGATCGAGCTGATGCCAGTGCATCAGTTCATGCACGACCACAGGCTGCTGGACCTGGGCCTGCGAAACTATTGGGGCTACAACACCTTCGGATTCTTCGCTCCGCACAACCAATATGCCGCGAACCGGCGGGTCCGTGGCGCGGTCACCGAATTCAAGTCGATGGTCCGGGCGTTTCACGAGCAAGGCATCGAGGTCATCCTCGACGTGGTGTACAACCACACCGCCGAAGGCAACCAACTCGGTCCGACGATCAACTTCCGTGGCATCGACAACGCCGCCTACTACCGACTACTCGACGAGGACCTGAGGCTTTACAAGGATTTTACCGGCACCGGCAACAGCCTCAACGCGCGTCACCCGCACACTTTGCAGCTGATCATGGACTCGTTGCGGTACTGGGTGACCGAAATGCATGTCGACGGTTTCCGCTTCGACCTGGCCTCCACCCTGGCCCGCGAGTTCTACGACGTCGACCGACTGAGCGCGTTCTTCGATCTGGTTCAACAAGATCCGGTGGTCAGCCAGGTCAAACTGATCGCCGAACCATGGGACGTCGGCGAGGGCGGCTACCAGGTCGGCAACTTCCCGGGTTTGTGGACCGAGTGGAACGGGAAGTATCGCGATACTGTGCGTGACTATTGGCGGGGCGAGCCCGCGACACTCGGCGAGTTCGCGTCCCGGCTGACCGGGTCATCGGACCTCTATGCGGCTAGCAGTCGACGCCCCAGCGCCAGCATCAATTTCGTTGTCGCCCACGATGGGTTCACACTGAACGATCTGGTGTCCTACAACGAGAAGCACAACGAAGCCAACGGCGAGGACAACCGGGACGGTGAAAGCCACAACCGGTCGTGGAACTGCGGTGTCGAGGGCCCGACCGACGACCCCGAGATCCTGGACCTGCGGCACCGGCAGATGCGCAACATCATGGCCACGCTGATGCTGAGTCAGGGCACGCCGATGATCTCCCACGGCGACGAGATCGGCCGCACCCAGAACGGCAACAACAACGTCTACTGCCAGGACTCCCAGTTGTCGTGGATGGACTGGTCGCTGGTCGACAAGAACAGTGAATTGCTGGAATTCACCCGCAAGGTCACCGGTCTTCGTAAAGCCCACCCGGTGTTCCGTCGCCGCCGCTTCTTCGACGGCGAGCCGATTCGCAGCGGCGATGAGGTCCGAGACATCTCCTGGCTGACACCCGCGGGCAAGGAGATGCAACATCAGGACTGGGGCGGCGAATTCGGCAAGAGCATCGCGGTGTTTTTCAACGGCGATGCCATTCCCGCGCCCGATGCGCGTGGCGAGCGGGTCGTCGACGACTCGTTCCTGATGTGCTTCAACGCCCAGGACCACGAGGTCGATTTCGTGATTCCTTCTGACGACTACGCCAAGGAGTGGACCGCTGTGCTGGACACCACCGATCCGGCCGGTTCTGTGCAGCTGGTCGTCAACGACGGCGACGAAGTGTCACTTCCGAGTCGGGCGTTGCTCGTATTCCGTAAGACTAAGTAACACATGCCTTTTCCGGTCTTGTCGACCTACCGGTTACAGCTGCGGGGTGCCTCCAGCGGCTTCGGGTTCACCTTCGCCGACGCTGAGCAACTGCTGGACTACCTCGACGACCTCGGGGTGTCGCACCTGTATCTGTCACCGATCCTGACCCCAGTCAGCGGGTCTGCGCACGGCTATGACGTGACCGACCCGACGACGGTGTCGGATGAACTCGGCGGCCCGGCGGGTTTGGAGCGGTTGTCGACCGCAGCCCGCGGCCGTGGCATGGGCCTGATCGTCGACGTCGTCCCCAATCACGTCGGCGTGGACAAGCCAGAACAGAATCCGTGGTGGTGGGATGTGTTGCGGCACGGCCAGTCGTCGACGTACGCGCCGTTCTTCGACATCGACTGGCAACTCGGCGATGGCCGGATTGTGCTGCCGTTACTGGGTTCTGACGACGACGCCGCCGATCTCACCGTGGACGGCGACCTGCTGCGGCTTGGCGACCTGGCCCTGCCGATCGCCCCGGGCACCGGTGACGGCACCGGACCGGAGGTGCACGACCGCCAGCATTACCGGCTGGTCGGCTGGCGTAACGGCGTGACAGGTTATCGCCGGTTCTTTTCGATCACCTCGTTGGCCGGTCTGCGCCAAGAGGATCCGTCGGTGTTCGACACCAGCCACGCCGAGGTGGGCCGTTGGTTCACCGAGGGACTGGTCGACGGAGTGCGCATCGACCATCCCGACGGCCTGGCGGATCCGTCGGGCTATCTGGTACGGCTGCGCGAACTGGCCGGGCCCGACGCGTGGATCGTTATCGAGAAAATCCTCGCCGTTGACGAGGCGTTGGAGACGACGCTGCCGATCGCGGGCACGACAGGCTATGACGCACTGCGGGAGATCGGCGGAGTGTTCGTCGATCCGACCGGGGAGCAGGCTCTGACCCAACTCGTGGCGTCCGCCGGGTTCGACTACGGGCAGATCGCCCCCATGCTGGCTGATCTCAAGACCATGTCGGCCACCGAGACGCTGGGCAGTGAACTCAGTCGGCTGCGGCGCTGCATCGTCGCGGCGGCCGGCGTCGACCATCCGCAACTGCCCGAGGCCGTGGCGGCGCTGCTGACCCACGTCGACGTCTATCGCACCGACTATCTCAGCCTGTCAACGATACTGCCCACGGCGTTGGCGGCAACTCGTTCCGCTGCACCGGAATTGGATGTCCCGCTGCAGTTGATTGCCGCGGCGCTGACCTACGGTGGCGAGCCGGCGGTGCGGCTGCAGCAACTGTGTGGCGCCGTGACCGCCAAGGCCGTCGAGGACTGCCTGTTCTACCGCGACGCCCGACTGGTGTCGCTGAACGAAGTCGGCGGCGAACCGCAGGATTTCGGTGTCGGCCTGGCCGAATTCCATCTTCGCGCGACGGCCAGGGCCCAACTGTGGCCGGACGCCATGACGACGCTGACCACCCACGACACCAAACGGGGCGAGGACGTCCGGGCGCGGATCGGCGTGCTGTCGCAGGTGCCTTCGCTGTGGACGGAGTTCGTCGGCCGTTGGGAGAAGGTTGTCCTCTCCCCTGACCCGGCAACCGGATTGTTTCTGTGGCAGAACATCTTCGGCGTATGGCCGGCCGACGGAAAGGTGACCGAAGAGCTGCGCGAGCGGTTGCACGCCTACGCCGAGAAAGCGATCCGGGAAGCAGCGTGGCATACCACGTGGAACGACCCGGACGCCGAATTCGAAGACGCCGTACACAGCTGGCTGGACGCCGTGCTCGACGGCCCGGTGGCGCGCGAGCTGACCAACCTCTTGAACCGACTCGAAGCGCACGCCGAGAATGACGCTTTGGGCCAGAAGCTGCTCGTGCTCACCGCACCCGGCATCCCCGACATCTACCAGGGCACCGAGCTGTGGGACGACAGCCTGGTCGACCCGGACAACCGGCGCGAGGTGGACTACGTTGCCCGCCGTGCGGCGCTGACATCACTGCAGCACAAGAAACTTCGCGTCGTGAAGGCCGCCCTTCAGCTGCGGCGGGCTCGCCCGGACAGCTTCTTGCGGGGCGCCTACCATCCGGTGCTCGCCGAGGGCGAGTCCGCGAATCACGTCGTGGCGTTCCGGCGTAGCGACGACGTACTGGTCGCCGTCACCCGCTGGACGGTGCACCTTGAACAAAGCGGCTGGGGCGACACGTCGCTCACGCTGCCGGACGGTTCGTGGACCGATGTGCTGACCGGCGCCGTGGTCAGCGGAGCCACGGCGGCCACGAAGTTGTTCGCCGAGCTGCCGGTGGCGTTGCTGGAGCGCACTGATGCCTGAATTCTCTGTGTGGGCGCCGAAACCTGACGCGGTGCGCCTCGACGTGGACGGCGCGGTCTCGTCGATGACGCGGGGTCCTGACGGCTGGTGGCGGGCCACCGTCGATGCCGCGGCGGATGCGCGCTACGGGTATCTGCTCGACGGCGACCCGACGCTGTTGCCCGACCCGCGGTCTCCTCGCCAACCCGACGGAGTGCACGACCGCTCGCAGCTGTGGGAACCGCCGAAAGACGCGTGGACAGACGGCGACTGGAGTGGCCGTTCTGTCCAGGGCGCGGTGATATACGAGTTGCACATCGGCACGTTCACACCGGCCGGCACCTTCGACTCGGCGATCGACAAGCTCGACCACCTCGTCGGTCTCGGTGTCGACTTCGTCGAAGTGATGCCGGTCAACGGGTTCTCCGGAACTCACGGCTGGGGCTACGACGGCGTGCTGTGGTACGCCGTGCACGAACCCTACGGGGGCCCCGACGGTCTGGTCCGATTCGTCGACGCCTGTCACCGTCGCGGCTTGGGCGTGCTGATCGACGCGGTGTTCAACCACCTCGGCCCGTCCGGCAACTACTTGCCGAAGTTCGGTCCGTATCTGTCGTCGGCAAGTAACCCCTGGGGTGAAGGCATCAACATCGCCGACGCCGGCTCTGACGAGGTGCGCCGCTACATCATCGACTGCGCACTACGCTGGATGCGCGACTTCCACGCCGACGGGTTACGCCTGGACGCCGTGCACGCGCTGTTCGACACCACCGCGATCCACCTGCTCGAGGAGATGTCCGCCGAAACCGACGCGCTCGCTGAGCAAGTGGGCAGACCGTTGTCGCTGATCGCCGAGAGCGACCTCAACGACCAGCGGATGATCACCCCGCGCGCGGACCGCGGCTACGGGATGACCGCGCAGTGGGACGACGACATTCACCACGCCATCCACACCGCGGTATCCGGGGAACGCCAGGGTTACTACTCCGACTTCGGGTCGCTGGCGACCTTGGCAAAGACATTGCGCCACGGCTTCTTCCATGCAGGCACCTATTCGTCGTTCCGGCAGCGTCGGCACGGCCGGCCACTCGACACCTCGACAATCCCGGCCACCAGACTGGTCGCCTACACCTGCACCCACGATCAGGTCGGCAACCGCGCGCTCGGGGACCGGCCGTCGCAGAACCTCGATCCCGGGCAGCTGGCCGTTAAAGCGGCGCTGGTCCTCGGGTCTCCCTACACCGCAATGCTTTTCATGGGTGAGGAATGGGGCGCCTCGACACCGTTCCAATTCTTCAGCTCCCACCCCGAGCCGGAACTCGCACGCGCCACCGCAGAGGGACGCAAGAAGGAGTTCGCCGGTCACGGCTGGGACGCCGACGACATCCCCGACCCGCAGGACCCGCAGACGTTCCAGCGCTCGAAGCTCGACTGGGCCGAGCCCGACTCCGAACAGCACGCGCGACTGCTGGCGCTTTACCGCGATCTGATTGCTTTGCGGCGCACCGAAACCGATCTTGCCGATCCGTGGCTCAATGATCTGGTCGTGGACTACGACGAAGAAGATCGCTGGATCGTCATGCGTCGCGGCCGATTGGCCGTGGCCTGCAATCTGAGCAACGATCCAGTGACCGTGCCCTGCGCCGGCGATCTGGTGCTGTCCTGGGGTTCGCCCAGCATCGGCGGGGAAAGCTCCGAGCTGCCCCCACATTCGTTCGCGATTCTGCGCGCTGTGGATAACTGACTACCGGCGCGGCCCTCGACCGCTGATGATGCGCGGATGAGCCATCTCTCGCCGATCCCGCCCATCCAGACCGCCGCCGACCCCGCGCATTCGTCCGAGGACCTTCGCCAGCGCTGGCGGGCGCTGTTGGGGCCGCTGGGTTTTGAGCAGCGGCTGTTGCGGTTCGGTCTGATCGGACCGGATCGTTGCTTGTCCCAGAAGGTGGGCCAGGTATCGATTCGCACCCGGCCGAGGGGACGCGTCGTGTGGAACCTCATGTCGGCACTGCGCACGCTGCTCGACGACCGAGAGCCGGGGACCACCGTGACGCTGCTGCTGTCAGGACCCGGACGCGGGCCGGTCTCGTCCGTCGACTTGGTGTGGTCGAAGTCGTTGACGGACATGGCCGAACGGTTCGCCGTTCCGCTGGAGCCGATCTTTCGCGCCAACGATGAATCGATCGAACTTCTGGGCTAGTTCAGGGATCTCGATCTAGGGTCATACCGTGAGCGAAATTGACTACGGCGCAAGGGCCCGTCTCGATTACATCGAGAATCAGCTCGAGGCGTTGTTCCCGGACACCTATGTGCCTTTCGGCGCGGCCAACGCCACCGGGATGCCGGCGGCCGTGGTCGAGCTTGCCCGCGCGGGCAACCCGATCGCCGCGATCAAGGAGTACCGCAACATCACCGGTGCCGGATTGGCAGAGGCGAAGGCGGCCGTCGAATCCATCCGGTGACACCGCGGGGCTACAACAGGTAGCGGTAGGCGGGCGAGTCCGGGTCGAGCTTCTCGATCTGCACGTCAGTGGTTCGCATGCGCTCCAGCAACCCGTCGAGATCGGCGGCTGAACCGAGCTCGATACCGACCAGCGCCTCACCGGTTTCCCGGTTGTTGCGCTTGACGTATTCGAACAGGGTGACGTCGTCGTTGGGGCCGAGCACGCCGTCGAGGAAGCGCCGCAGCGAGCCTGGCTCCTGGGGGAAGTCGACCAGGAAATAGTGCTTGAGTCCCAGGTGAACCAGCGAGCGCTCCAGAATCTCACCGTACCGGGACACGTCGTTGTTGCCGCCCGAGATCAGGCAGACCACCGTCGAACCCGGTTCGACGTCGGCTTCGAGCAGGCCGGCGACCGACAGCGCGCCTGCGGGCTCGGCGATGATGCCCTCGTTCTGGTACAGGTCGAGCATCGCGGTACACACAGCGCCCTCGTCGACGGTGGTGATCGACACCATTTCTCCCGCGGCGGCCAGCGCGGCGTACGTCAGCCGTCCGGCCCGGCTGACCGCGGCACCGTCGACGAACTGATCGACGGCATCCAGGGTGACCGGTCCGCCGCTCGCGAGCGCAGCCATCATCGCCGCCGCGCCCGCGGGTTCGACACCGAGGACAGCGGTGTTGGTGGTCCGCTCGGCCAGATACGTCGTGATGCCCGCGATGCACCCGCCACCGCCGACCGGAACCACGACCAGATCGGGCTCGGCGTCGAGTTGCTCCAGCAATTCCACCGCGATCGTGCCCTGGCCGGCCATGGTGCGCGGGTCGTCGAAAGGCGGGACAAGGGTGGCACCGGTCCGCGCGACATCGGCAAGCGCGGCCTCAGCGGCCAGATCGTAGGTCGATCCGCCCACGATCAGCTCGATGAACTCGCCACCGTGATAGCGGATACGGTCACGCTTTTGCTTCGGTGTTTTGGCCGGCACGTACACGCGACCGCGAACGCCCAGGGCGCGGCAAGCGTAAGCGAAGCCCTGCGCGTGGTTTCCGGCCGACGAGCACACCACGCCCGCAGCGAGTTCGTCCCCGGAAAGCTGCACGAGCAGGTTGTACGCGCCGCGCAGCTTGTAGGACCGCACGGTCTGCAGGTCTTCGCGCTTGAGATAGACAGTCGCGCCGGTTATCGCGGACAACCGGTCGGAGAGCTGCAACGGGGTCGGCGTGACCACCCCGGCGATTCGCTGCGCTGCGCTGTCGATGTCAGCCGCGGACAGCGGCCCATTGCCCCGGGTACTCGGGCTTTGGCTCAGTTCGGCGGACACCGGTCAATGGTGCCACCAAACTGCGGATTCACTGCACAGGGGTCAGTACGAACACCGGAATCTGCCGGTCGGTCTTCTCCTGGTAGCCGGCGTAGTCCGGCCAGGCTTCGACCGCGCGTTCCCACCAGACTCCCTTCTCGTCGCCGAAGACCTCGCGGGCGTCGTAGTCCTGGGTGGCGTTGCCGTCCTGCAGTTCCACGCGCGGGTTCTTCGCGATGTTGTAGTACCAAACCGGGTTCTTCGGCGCCCCGCCCAGCGAGGCCACCACGGCGTATTCACCGTCGTGCTCGACCCGCATCAGCGGCGTTTTGCGGAGCTTGCCGGTCTTGGCGCCGACGGTGGTCAGCAGAATGATCGGCTTGCCCTTCATGTCCGCGGCGTCGGTCCCGCCGGATTCGGCGTACTTGTCGGCTTGTTCACGGGACCAATCCCACGGGCTGGGGGCGTATTCACCTTCAAGTGGCATACCGCCACTTTAAACCCGCCAGCTCACGGGGCACCGAGATCGGAAGGTGACCGCATAGTGATACGTCCCGTGTAGTGTCTGCTTTCGACATCGGATTCGCACGGATGTTGCACGGATATTGCACGGTCAGATGCACCCGACGCACGGCGTTAAGCCGATGAAGCAGGTATAGACACATGTCCCAGCTGTTCGGCTGGCCGTTGCGCGTCCTCAGGCGATCAAGCCCACCCCGCACGGGTCAGGCCTGGTAAGCCTCGATGGCCATCACCGACATACCCGAATACGCACACCTGAACCGCGCGGACATCGCTGCGCTCGCGGACGAGCTGGACATGATTCGTTGCGACGTCGAGGCCTCGCGCGGCGCGAAGGACCGCGAGTACATCCGCCGCGCCATCGCCATTCAGCGAGTTCTCGAAATCGCGGCAAGGCTGACCATCCTCGCGAGCAAAACCAGAGTCGGCTGGGCTGCCGGGACCGTCTCGCTGGCGGCGGCCAAGTGCATCGAGAACATGGAACTCTCCCATAACATCTGCCACGGCCAGTGGGACTGGATGAACGACCCGGAAATCCATTCCGCGACCTGGGAGTGGGACATGGTCGGTCCCTCGTCGCACTGGATGTCCTCGCACAACCATCGGCACCACGTGTTCACCAACGTCATCGGCGTGGATGATGACCTCGGCTTCGGAATTCTGCGGGTTACCCGGGAACAGAAGTGGGGGCCGGGCCACCTGTTGCAACCGTTGCGCGCGGTAGTGCTGGCGGCCGCCTTCGAATGGGGTGTGGCCTTTCACGGCCTGTACTCGATACAGGAACGCGAAACCACCGAGGCCGCGAAGGCAGCCCACAAGACAAACCTGCTCCGCAAGATGGTCCGGCAGTCCGTGAAGGACTATGTGATCTTTCCTGCGTTCGGCCGCCGACGGTGGCGGCGCACGCTCGGAGCCACTGTGATGGCCAACGGGCTTCGTAATGCGTGGGCCTACATCGTCATCGTCTGTGGGCACTTCGCCGACGGCGCGGAGAAGTTCGAGGCATCGGTTCTGGAAGACGAGACGAAGCCGGAGTGGTATCTGCGGCAGATGCTGGGCAGCGCGAACTTTCGGGCCGGGCGGCTGCTGGCGTTCATGAGTGGAAACCTGTGCTATCAGATCGAACATCACCTGTTCCCTGACCTGCCGAGTAACCGCCTGCCGGACATCGCCGTTCGGGTGGAAGCGTTGTGCGACAAATACGACTTGCCTTACACGACAGGGTCATTCCTTCGCCAGTACTGGCTCACGGTGCGAACGATCTGCAAATTGGCCCTGCCGGTTCGGTTTCAATCGGCAACCTCCGACGACGCCCCAGAAACGGCCTCGGAGCACAAGTTTCGGTATGCCGGCACACAGCCGGAGTCGCCGTTCCCGGGCGACAATCTAGGCCGCAGCGGACTAGCGACGGCGCAACTTGCCCACCGAGAGCGGAAGCGGGCCGGCTGACTTCACGCCGTCTCGACCAGCGACGCGGGCTTCGGCTCGTGAACGTCCGGGCCCGGCTCGCCCGCGTAGAGTTCGTCGATCTGCGCCGCGTATTTGGCCATGATCGGGCGCCGTTTGAGCTTCATCGTCAGGGTGATCTCGTCGCCGCCCGGCTCCCACAGCGTGGGCAACACCCGGAAGCGTTTGATCTGCTCCACCCGGGACAACTTCGCGTTGCCGTCGGCAACTCCCGCCGAAATCTGCGCGAGCACGTCGGGGTGGGCCGCCAAAGCCTCGGGTGACGCGTCGGCGATTCCGTGCCGTTCCGCGTAGGGGCCGACTGAGTCGGCATCGAACACCAATAACGCGGTGTTGTAAGGACGTCCGTCGCCGATCGCGAGCATCACCCCGATCATCGGGCAGGCCGCCTTGACCGTGTTCTCGATGTTGGACGGCGACATGTTCTTGCCGGCTGCGTTGATGATCAACTCCTTCTTGCGGTCGACGATCCGCAAGAAGCCGTCGGCGTCCTCCTCCAAGATGTCGCCGGTGTGCAACCAACCATCGGCGTCGACCGCCTCCGCCGTTTTGTCTGGCTCCTTCCGGTAGCCCTTCATCACCAGCGGCCCCCGCACCAGAAACTCGCCGTCATCGGCGATCTTGGACTCCAGCCCGGGCAGCAGCTTGCCCACCGAACCCAGTCGTGCCTGGCTTGGATGACTCACGCTCGCAACACAACTCAGCTCGGACATACCCCACACCTCGGCGATTGGGATGCCGATGCCGACGAAGAAAGCCAGCGTCTCCCTTGGGATGGGCGCGGCCCCCGACACCGCCCAACGCAACTGGTCGAGTCCCAACTTCTCGCGCAGCTTGGACAGCACCAGCTCATCGGCTTGCGCCCATTCGGCGGCCACATCGTCGGGCAGCGGCTCGTCGGCGACCAGTGCCGCCGCGCGTTTCGCCGCGACCGACAGAGCCCACTGCAACGCTTGGCGCTTCGTCTCGTCCTGTTCGTGAGTAACCGCGAATTCAACTGCGGCTTTGAGCTTTTCCCACACTCGGGGAACTGCGGCCCACACGGTCGGTCGGGCGTCGGCCAGCGCGGCAGCGATCTCGCGAACATCGGACACCACTGTGACCTGCAGGCCGTACCACTCCTGGTTGTACAGCCCCATCAGGCGGTCGGCGATGTGAGCCGACGGCAGATACGACGTGGTGCGATCATCCGATCGAACGTCAAGAACGGCGCCGAGGGCGTCGGCCTCGAACAGCAGGTTGGTATGGGTCATCTCGACCCCTTTGGGATTGCCCGTCGTCCCGGAGGTGTAGATGAGGGTGATCACGTCGCTGGGCTGTACCGCTCGCCAGGTCGCCTCGAAATCGAAATCATCGCTACCGGCTGCGTAGAGCTCCGCGAGCGACATCGTTCCTTCCGGCGCACCGTCGACGCACACGATGTGGTCGAGCGTCGCCCCGCTGGCCCGGATCCGGTCGACGTACTGCTCCTCGCAGATGACGACCTTGGTACCGGCGTTGTCGAACAGGTAGGTCAGCTGCTCGGCGGGCAGGGTGTTGTAGACGGAGAACGAGGTGGCGCCGAGGTGCTGGGCGCCGACCTCCAACGGGTAGAACTCGATCCGGTTGGCCATCATCAGCGACACCGTGTCACCGCGACGGACCCCGATGCCTGCCAACCCGGCTGCGGCACGACGGACCTCGGCGGCGTAGTCCCGCCAGGTCAGTGTCTGGGTGTCGCCGGGGGTGCGGAGCGCTACCCCGTCCGGGTCGATCACTGCGGCCCGCTGAAATGCCTCGCACATCGTCGCCGGGCTGGTCATCTGGGCTTTTGAATCGCTCACGCAGCCGAGGCTAGTCCTGGAGTACGTTGCCGGTATGCGAATTGCGATCACCGACTTGACGCCTGTCGCGCTGACCGCATTCGTCACCCAATACGCCCGTGCACTCGACAGCCGTTGGCCCAGGCCGATACTCGGCGACACCCTGGCCGACGACATCGTCGCCAAGATCGACTACGACTTCGACGCCATGGGGGTGCCGTCGAGTGCGGTGCGCCAGACCGCGCTGAGAGCCAAGATGCTCGACGACCGGGTGCGCCGCTTCGTCTCCGATCATCCCGACGCCGTCGTCGTCGACCTCGGCGCCGGCCTGGGCACGGCGATGCTTCGGGTCGCACCGCCGACCACGGTGGACTGGTACAGCGTCGATCTGCCGAACGTCATCGCGTTGCGGGACGAACTCGTGCCGGCTGATGAGCACGCCCATTCTGTGGCGGCATCGCTGGCCGAAGACAGTTGGACCGAGCGCATCCCGTCGGACCGGCCCACCATGTTGATCGCCGACGGCCTGCTGGCGTTCTTGCCGGAGTCGGTGATCGTCGGCCTGTTCCGCCGTATTCCCGAGTATTTCGGTTCCGGCGAAGTGGCGATGAATGACTATGGGCGCGTCAGCCGGCTGAACATCGCCGCCCTGAAGATCGGCTTCAGCGTGGTCGGAAATCAGTGGGCCTACCGAGGTTTCAGCGACGCACACGTTCCGGAGAGTTGGAGTCCGCGGTTGCGGCTGGTTGAGGAGACCAGCCTGTCGCACGCTCCGGAGATCGACCTGTATCCGGCGGCAGCCCGGGTGTCGACCCGATTGATGGGCATGACCAAAGCCGGTGCCCGCACGGCGCGAATCTTGCGGTACCGCTTCTAGAACCAGGATGGCAATGGCTACGACAAGCCCGTCGGCGACGCTGATCACGGGTGCAAACGTCTGGGATGGAGTCTCAGCGCAGGCGGCACCGCGTCAGGTGCTGGTCGCCGATGGTCGCATCGAGTGGATCGCCGACGCGATCGACCCGCCGGCCGACGCGCAGGTGGTGGATCTTTCCGGGCACACGCTGACGCCCGGATTCATCGACTGCCACACCCACGTCGCGTTGGCTCCTCCGGTGGGATTGATGCAGGCGCTGGACTCGAGCACCACGAAGACGCTCAAGGCACTGCCGGTGCTGCGGGCACTGCTGAACAACGGATTCACCACCGTGCGCGACCTGGGTTGCGGGGACATCGACTACCCCACCATCGACCTGCGCAACGCGGTGGCGGCCGGGCTGGTCGTCGGCCCGCGAATGGTGGTGGCACCGCATCTGATTTCGGCGCGCGGCGGGCACGGCGACTTCAGCGGGATGGTTGCCGACGAATACCAAGGATGTTGCCGGCCACTGGAATTCATGTCGGCCGATGGCAGCGACGAAATCCGCACCCGGGTCAGGCAGCAGATCCGAGCCGGTGCCGACTGGATCAAGTTCGGCGCCACCGGCGGTTTCGCGTCACCATCGGACGATCCTGGGCATGCCACCTACAGCCAAGAGGAGATGAACGTCCTGGTGTCGACGGCCGCCGACCTGGACGTGCCGGTCACCCCGCACAGTTACGGCGACGAGGGTATTCAGCGCGCCGTACGGGCAGGCGTGCGCAGCATCGAACACGGAAACCTCGCATCGGCTCAGACGCTACGCATGATGCAGGACGCCGGCGTGTTCATGGTGCCCACCCAGTACGTCATCGTGTCCAAAGCCCGTGACGGCGAGAACGATCCGAATTGGTTCGCACTTCCCGAGTACGCCCGCCGCAAATTCACCCAATACCGCGGTGCGCTGTTGGATGCGGCCGAGGGGTTAGCGGCCAGCGACGTCCGGATCGCGTTCGGCACCGACGCCGGAATGTTTCCGCATCACGAGAATTGGCGCGAGTTCCCGATGATGGTGTCCACCGGCATCACCCCGCTGCGCGCCTTGCGCGCCGCCACCAGCGTGGCCGCCGACCTGCTGCGCCGAGACGACCTCGGAGTGATCGCCGAAGGCAAGATCGCCGACCTGATCGCGATGCCCGGTGACCCCTTCACCGATATCGACGTCACCGGCAAGGTGGACTTCGTCATGAAAGACGGTGTGATCTACAAGGACTCGCCCGAAGTTGGTGCACATCCTCGAGTGTGAAGCCAGCCGCACACCGGGTCGCGAGTGTGCGTCCAGCGTCACAGTCGGCAGGCTAGCCGCCCAGACATCCGGGGCCGAGGAGCGCTTTCAGATCGCCCATCAGCGCCGGCGACGGCGTGACCCGCAGTGATGCGTCGAGCTCGAGGGTGGTGATCCGCTCCCCGCTGATCAGCCGCAGATGAACTTGCGACGTGCCGGGGTGACGCGCCAGTACCTGCTTGAGTGCGCTGACCTTGTCGATGGTGCATTGCCTGGTCGGCAGGCTCACGGCGAGCGGCCGATTCAGCTGCGCGCTGGAGAAGTCAGGCACCACAAGATCATTCGCGATCAGCGCGATCCGGTCGTCCCGGATCGCGACCTTCGCCGTCACCACGACCACCGCGTCGTCGGCAATGTCAGCACCGACCGCGGAGTAGGTGTGCGGGAAGAACATGACTTCGATACCACCGGTGAGGTCTTCCAATTGCGCCGAGGCCCAGGGCATTCCGTTCTTGTTGACCCGCCGGTTCACCGACGCCAGAAGGCCACCCACCTTCACCATGGTCTCGTTGGCGACATCGCCTTGGAGGATCGCCGGGATGGCGGTGTCGACCTGGGTCGCCAACAGATGCGCGATTCCGTTGAGCGGATGACCGGACACGTACAAGCCCAACATCTCGCGCTCCAGCGCGAGTTTGTGCTTGTCGTCCCATTCTTCGTCGGGAATCCTGATGGTGAACACCGAGTCCGCGCCGGGTCCCCCGTCGTTCGGGTCACCGCCGAACAGGTCGAACTGGCCCATCGCCTCGGCCTTCTTGGTGCCCAGCACCGACTCGACGGCATCGGTGTGCACCAGGAACAGCCCCTTGCGCGGGTGCTTCAGCGAGTCGAAAGCACCTGCCTTGATCAGCGATTCGGTGACTTTCTTATTGCACGCCGCAATGTCGACCTTGTTGAGATAGTCGGAGAAGTCGGTGTACTTGCCCTTCTCGGTGCGCGTGTTCAGCAGCGAGGCCACAACATTGGCACCGACGTTGCGCACCCCGCCCAGCCCGTAGCGAATGTCGGCGCCGACCGAGGCGAAGTTCAGCCCGGATTCGTTGACGTCCGGCGGGAGCACGGTGATGCCGAGTTTGCGGCAGTCGGCCAGGTAGACCGCGGCCTTGTCTTTGTCATCACCGACCGAGGTGAGTAGCCCGGCCATGTATTCGGCCGGAAAGTTGGCCTTGAGGTAGCCCGTCCAGTACGACACCAAGCCGTAGCCGGCCGCGTGCGATTTGTTGAACGCGTAGTCGGCGAACGGAAGGATGGTGTCCCACAGCGCTTTGATCGCTTTGGCCGAGAATCCGTTGGCCTGCATGCCTTCTGAGAAGCCTTCGAACTCCTTCTCCAGCACCTCGCGTTTCTTCTTGCCCATCGCCTTACGTAGAATATCTGCTCGGGCGAGCGAGTAGCCGGCAACCTTCTGCGCGATCCGCATGATCTGCTCCTGATACACGATCAGGCCGTAGGTCTCGGCGAGGATTTCGCGCAGCGGTTCCTCGAGTTCGGGGTGGATCGGTTTGATCGCCTGCCGGTTGTTCTTCCGGTCGGCGTAGTCGTTGTGCGCGTTCATGCCCATCGGTCCGGGCCGGTACAGCGCCAGGACGGCGACGATGTCTTCGAAACCGGTCGGCTGCATGCGCCGCAGCAAGTCGCGCATCGGCCCACCGTCGAGCTGGAACACTCCCAAAGTCTCACCACGACCGAGCAATTCGAAGGTCGCAGGGTCGTCTAGCGCCAGGGATTCCAGGTCGAGGTCGATCCCCCGGTTGGCTTTGATGTTCTCGATCGCGTCGCCGATGATGGTCAGGTTGCGCAGGCCGAGGAAGTCCATCTTCAACAGCCCGATCGCCTCACACGACGGGTAGTCCCAGCCGGTGATGATCGCGCCGTCCTGCGGGCGCTTCCACAACGGGATCACGTCGGTCAGCGGGTCGCTGCTCATGATCACCGCGCAGGCGTGCACTCCGGCGTTGCGAATCAGACCTTCCAGGCCGCGGGCGGTCTGGTAGATGGTCCGTACGTCGGGGTCGGTGTCGATCAGGCTGCGGACCTCAGCGGCTTCCTTAAAGCGCTCATGGTTGGGATCGGTGATCCCCGACAGCGGAATGTCTTTGGCCATGATCGGCGGCGGCAGCGCCTTGGTGATCCGGTCAGCGATCGCGAAGCCGGGCTGCCCGTAGTGAATACGGGCTGAATCCTTCAACGCCGCTTTGGTTTTGATGGTGCCAAAGGTGATGACTTGCGCGACCCGGTCGTGTCCCCATTTGTCGGCGGCGTATCGCACCATTTCACCGCGGCGACGGTCGTCGAAGTCGATGTCGATATCGGGCATCGATGCGCGCTCGGGGTTGAGGAACCGCTCGAACAGCAAACCGTGTTGGATCGGGTCGATGTCGGTGATGCCCAGCGCGTAAGCCACCAGCGAACCGGCGGCCGATCCGCGGCCGGGGCCGACCCTGATGTCCACCGATCGCGCGTAGTTGATCAGGTCGGCGACGATGAGGAAGTAGGACGGAAAACCCTTGTCGCAGATGACTTCGATCTCGTACGCGGCCCGCTCTGAGTAGCCGTCGGGCTGCGCGTCTCCGAACCGGCGGCGCAGGCCGGCGTCCACCTCGTGACGCAACCAGGACGCCGGGTCGTGTCCATCGGGCACCGGAAAGGCCGGCATCCGGTCACGCGGCGCCCACACGTCGGCGTAAGAGCTCACCCGTTCGGCGATCAGCAGGGTGGAATCGCAGGCACCCGGGACGTCGCCGTCCCAGATCGACCGCATCTCGGCGGCCGACTTCAGGAAATAGCCGTCACCGTCAAACTTGAACCGGTTGGGGTCCGAGAGCGTCTTCCCGGTCTGCACGCACAACAGCGCCTCATGGTTGTGCGCGGCGTCGCGGGTGACGTA